>BNJT01001037.1_pt1 | contig 97386 bp, 106 predicted proteins | sample 8540491 | NCBI WGS metagenome assembly BNJT01 (sample SAMD00202455, study PRJDB9452) | human saliva metagenome | host: Homo sapiens | reverse complement strand
CATGGAAATTATAAAACCATTATTAGTTTAATCCTTGTTGATAACGTGCCAATTCAGCTTGGTTAGCCCAAACATAGTGGCCTGGACGGATTTCTACCATAGATGGTTTATCAGTCTCATAGTCGTGTTGACTTGGGTCGTAAACCTTCAAGACTTTCTTACGTTCCAAGATTGGATCTGGGATTGGTACCGCTGAAAGCAAGGCTTGAGTATATGGGTGAATTGGATTGTTAAACAATTCTTCTGTTTCTGCAACCTCTACAATAACACCCTTTATAAATAACTGCGATACGATCTGAAATAAAAGCGAACGACCGACAAAGTCATGGGCGATAAAGAGATAGGTCAAACCGAGCTCTTTTTGGAATTTTTTGAGCAAGTTCAAGACTTGGGCACGAACAGAAACGTCCAAGGCTGAAATGGGCTCATCCGCAATAACAAAGTCAGGTTGCATGACCAAGGCACGGGCAATACCGATACGTTGACGTTGACCACCTGAGAAACTCATGAGGGTAACGAGTCAAAGTGCTCAGCAAGAAGACCCCACTTCACGGATAATATTTTTAACTTTCTCTTTACGTTCTTCTTCATCTTTGAACAGATGATGATTGTAAAGACCTTCAGAAATAATATAATCAACAGTCGCACGTTCATTCAAACTTGCCGCAGGGTCTTGGAAAATCATCTGGATTCGACGAATCAATTCCGCAGCTTGTTCACGCGATTTCTTACCATTAATCTTTTTGACCATCAAAAAAATGATATCACCATTACTTGTATCATTTAGACCAATGATGGCACGACCAATAGTTGTTTTCCCACTACCTGACTCACCTACAAGCGAGAACGTTTCTCCCTTGTTGATAAAGAAGTTAGCATTTTTAACCGCAACAAACTTCTTACTTCCTTCACCGAAGGAAATTTCTAAATCTTTGATTTCTACTAATTTTTCAGACATTTCCTTCCTCCTAGTCAGCCAGATGGGCAAATCCCATTTTTTCACGGATCTTATCATGGAGATTTGCAATCACAGCTGGTTTTTCTACTTTTGGAGCATCCTCATGAAGAAGCCAAGTTTTAGCCCAATGTGTCTCTGATACTGAAAATTGAGGAGCTTTTTGTTCGAAGTCAATCTGCATTGCATAGTCAGAACGCAAGGCAAAGGCATCCCCTTTCAGGTCAGTATAAAGTGACGGAGGTGTTCCTGGGATTGAGTAAAGATCCCCTTTATCATCAGCAAGCTGAGGCAAGCTAGACAAGAGACTCCATGTATATGGATGGCGAGGGTCATAGAAGACTTCCTCAACAGTTCCATACTCAACGATTTCTCCTGCATACATAACCGCTACCTTATCCGCAATACTTGCCACCACACCAAGGTCGTGAGTGATAAAGATTGTTGTGAAATGGTACTCGTTTTGTAAAGATTTTAGCAAATCAATAATCTGAGCTTGAATAGTTACATCCAAGGCAGTCGTTGGCTCATCACAGATCAAGACATCAGGTCGGCAGGCAAGGGCAATAGCAATAACGATACGTTGACGCATTCCTCCAGAATATTGGAATGGGTATTCATCAAAACGTCTATCTGCGTCTGGAATCCCAACCTTATTCATGTAGTCAATGGCCAATTCTTTCGCTTCTTTAGCTGTTTTTCCTTGGTGTTTCACAATAACTTCTGTAATCTGACTACCAATTGTTTTAATCGGGTCCAAACTAGTCATTGGATCTTGGAAGATAGTCGCAATCTTAGCACCACGAATTTGTTCCCAATCCTTGTGAGAAGACAAGGCTGTCAAATCTTGACCACGGTAGTCAATGCGACCTTGAGCAATGCGACCATTTTCTTCGAGCATACCTGTGAAGGTCTTTGTCAAAACAGATTTACCTGATCCTGACTCACCTACCAAGGCCAATACTTCACCTTCAACTAGTTCAAGGGAAACGCCGCGAATGGCTGTCAATACTTTGTCACGAACGTCAAATTCCACGACAATATCGCGAGCAGTCAAAATTACATTTTTTTCTTTTGTCATTTCTACTCCTATCTATGTGTACGTGGATCACTAGCATCCGCTAAGTTTTGACCAACTACGAAAAGGGACAAGGATACCAAGACAAGAGTTGTCAATGGAATCCAGAACAAGTAAGCATTGGTTGTTACGTTTTGTGAATAATCTGAAATCAAACGACCCAAACTTGGCACTGTAATTGGTAATCCAAGACCGAAGAAAGACAAGAAAGCTTCGTATGAGATAAAGCTTGGAAGCATTTGAGTCATCGTTGTCACAATAACAGATACCAATTGAGGCATGATATTTTTGGCAACAATCTTCAATGTTGGCGTTCCCAAAGTACGTGACGCCAAGTTGTATTCCAAGTCACGATAACGCAAGATTTGCACACGGATCATGAAGGCAATCCCAATCCATGTTGTTACACTCATGGCAAAAATCAGATTCCAGAATCCAGCTCCGATTGAGTAAGTCAAGACAATGACAATCAAGAGAGATGGGATGTTTGAGATGACGTTGTAAACTTCCATCATCACACGGTCTACTGATTTTGAAATTCCCCAAATACCACCGACAAAGACACCAATAACTAAGTTAATCACTGTCGCAATCACAGAAATGAGGATAGAGTTACGAGCTCCGAACCAGACACCGTCAAAGAGAGATTTACCGTTACTGTCTGTACCGAACCAATGCTCAGCATTTGGCTTGATATAACGAGCACTAAAGTCGTTTACCTTGCTGACATCATTGAAATCAAACTTAGAAAACATTGGGTAGATGAAACTCATCAAAATGATGGCTACCAAGATTCCCAACATGACTACAGTTGATTTTTTCTTCATAAATTGTCTAAACACTGATTTCCAGTAAGAATATGCTGGCGCATCAATAGTTTCAGAGGCAAAATCGTCACGTTTTACAAACTGAAATTTTTCTTTATCGATTGTAGACATTATTTGCCTCCTTTCTCAGTCAATTTAATACGTGGGTCAATAATCGTCATCCAAATATCTCCCAAAAGAAGTGAGAAGATAGAAATACATGTAAAGATGAAGACCAGACCAACGACCATAGAGTTATTAGATGCTTTTACAGAGTCAATCAACATTTTACCCATACCTGGGAAGGCGAAGACTGTTTCAGTAAGGGTTGCACCACCGATAACCCCGATAACGGCACCAGGAATTCCTGAAACCAGTGGAACCATGGCATTTTTAAGATGTGTTTGTTTGAAATTTCTTTTTCAGACAAACCTTTTGCACGAGCAAAACGTACAAAGTCTTGTGATTGCAAGTCAATCATGTAACGGCGAATCCAAATAGCTGTACCAGGAGCACCCAACAAACCAAGGATAACTGCTGGTAAAACATACGAACGCCAATCTCCAGCACCCAAGATAGGGAATGAATCTGGCAAACCGATTGAAGAACCAGCCAAACGAACGATATAAACCAAGGCAATTGTTGGAAGAGCCATCAAGAAGGTCAAAGCCCCTGTTGAGAAGCTATCAATCCAAGTGTTCTTGAAGCGAGCCATAGCTGAACCAAGTGGCACGGCAATCGCATAAGAAATCACCAAACCGATCAATCCAACAACAGCAGAGCTGGCAATCATAGAAGGATATTGGTAGTTACTTTCAGTAGCAGTATATGGGTCATCTTTTCCGTAGTTGGCTACTTCACGAGAATCAGCCTGACTAGGTGATTTATAGGTTCTTGAGTAAATATTTACAGAAGAAGTCTTCTTACCTGTTGGGAACTGAACTTGAGATGTTTTTGTTTGCCCTTGTCCTTGAGTAATAACCTGTAAAACAGGACTATTAGCATAGGTTGGATAAGAGTCACCTAAATTAATGTTCACAAAATTTTGATGCACAAATGGGAACTGACTGTTGAAGTACAAGAGATATTTGTGTTTAGTTCCTGAACCAACCAATGACCATCCGATCGCTGGATCGTTTTCGAAACGAAGGTAACGTTTTAAGTCTGGATTTTCAGGGTCTTGAATTTTATTTGTATGATCAATGTCAATCAAGTTAGCATAGAAGTGAAAAACACGTTCAAAAATCGGGATTTCACGAGTAGCGTAGAATTGGCCACTTTCAGTAAATTCTCCCAGAGTCCAACCATGACCGATTTGTTTGATGTATTTTTCATAGATAGCCTTGTTGGTGTCATTAGCTTCAACTGTTACAGAAGCATCCATCTGGCTAGCTTTTTCTTGCAACTCTTTGGTATCGTAGTACTCGATATAGCCCATACGCTCATAAACTGTATTTTCATAGTTATCACGTTTATCAGCCGTTGTCGCAATCTTATTATAGTTGGTATCCTGTTTGAAAATCAATTTTCGAGGAACCATTGTATAGATAATCGTGTAAGTCAAGGTTGTTACTAAGAAAATAGAAACCAATGACCGCAAAACACGCATAAAAATATATTTTTTCATATCATTTCCTTTAAAAATCCCAAAAGAACCTTCTCCTCATGGAGAGAAAGTTCTATTGAAAATTATTTACTTCACATGACTTGCCAATTCTTTTTGAGCTTTCTCGTTTGACTCAGTCTTTTCTTTCAACCATTTTTCACGAGCTTTTTCATACTCTTCTTTGGTAATTGCTTTTTCACCAACTTCAGTGTACTTCAAGTATCCTGAATTTTCACCTTTAAGGCCGGCTACAGAATATGAAGAGCTAAATGGTAGAACTTTTGAAACATATGAAACGGCTGTTTCTTTAGGAGAAGCCATTACTGGAATTGTCAAAGCATTGTCAGTCAACCAAGCTTGTGCTACTGCATATTTTTCATAACGTTTTTGAACATCTTGGTTTTCGCTGTTTGCGTCATCAAGTAATTTGCCATAGTCAGCTAAACCAAGTTTGCTCACTACTGATGCATCAGTGCTCTGGTCGATACCAAGGTAAAGACGAGTGTTTCCTCCCTTAATGACAAATTGATCCAAGAAAGTAGAAGGATCTTGATAGTCAGGGTTCCATCCTAGCAATGTGTGGATATCCCAGTCTTGCTCTTTAGCTGTTGGAGCGCTAAATGAAATTGGTAAAGCTTCTGCTTGAGTCATTTGTTGTAAGTCTACAACAACATTATCTGAACCCAATACTTTTTCAATTGATTGTTTCAATGATTGAACACGGTTTACAACCGCTGTTGATTCTTGGATAACCAAGGCATCCAAGTGGATTGGGAATTCAACACCTTCAGCTTGCAGGCTTGATTTAGCTTTAGCAAAGACTTCTTTAGCTTTTTCTTCATTGTAAAGTCCATTTTGAGAATCTGCTAGAGACACGTTTGACCAAGTAGAAGAATTTGTCTTAGCCAAGCTATCTTGTACCAATTCACCAAATGTTTTCTTACCAACTTGAAGATTATAAGGTGCAAACGTATTACGGATGGCTACTGCAGCTCCATCAGTACCATTTGTTTGAGCTGAGTAAGAATTGCGATCGACCGCAAAGTTCAAGGCTTGACGGAATTCCTTGTTTAGCAATGCTTTCTGAGTAGATGTCTTTTGGGCATCACTTGTTTTGGCAGTGTGGTTATAGGTTGTACGGCCATAGTTCAAGCTGACAGTTGCAACACCCGCACCTGGTTCATTAAAGTAAATGTTATCTTTGAAGTCAGCTGCATATTTTTCATATGTAGAACTTGTAGGGAAGATACGAGCCTTTGCTATATTGACCATCAGCAAAAACCTTTGGCAATCACATCTTGGTCCTTACCATCCCAGAAAGTGAACTTAACGTTCTCAATTTTTACATTTTCTTTGTCCCAGTAAGCATCATTTTTAGCCATCTCGATAGATGATTTAGGAGTTACAGATTTTAAGACAAATGGACCGTTATAAAGAATAGAGTTAGCATCTGTTGGGGCACCAAAACCTTCCCCTTTTGAAGTTAAGAATTCTTCATTAACTGGCATCAAAACACCACTAGTGGTCTTGTCATTCCAGAAAGTTTCTGGTTGGTTCAAGGTATATTCTAGTGTTTGATCATCAAGCGCTTTTACTCCAACGGTTGAAAAATCGCTTGTTTCACCCTTGATATAGGCTTCTAATCCTTTAATAGAAGAGCTAACGATTGAAAGTCCTTTTGATTTTCCATCTACGGCGTGTTTCAAACCAGTAACGAAGTCTTTAGCAGTTACAGGAGCGTATTCTTCTCCCTCTGCTGTCACCCATTTAGCATCCTTACGGATTTTATAGGTATAAGTCAAACCATCTTTTGAAACTGTCCATGATTCAGCAATAGAAGGAACCAGATTACCATATTTATCATTAGCCAACAAACCATCTACAGCATTTGTTGTGACGAAAGATGTTGAATCAATATTGCTGACGATATAATCCAAGGTTTCTGGATCTGTTTGATAAACATATTGGTAATCTTTTGCTAGTTTAGCATTATTTGAACTAGTGTTTGAACACGCAGCTAGAACTCCTGACGCTAATAAGGTAGCTCCTGCTACAGCAAGCACTTGACTTTTTTTCATTTATTTACTCCTCTTATAAATAAAGTATAGGTTATCATCAATTATATCATAGATTTCAAGAAAAGTAAACGAATTTTCAGAATATTTAGGCTTATTGACACAAAAAATCTGAAAAAGCTATTGACTGAAAATCATTTTCAAGGTATAATAATAAACGTTAAGGCGGTATAGCCAAGTGGTAAGGCACGGCTCTGCAAAAGCTTGATCGTCGGTTCAAATCCGTCTACCGCCTTCTATAACTTGATTTATCAGGTTTCAAATGAACAGAAAGCCCTATTGAAGGGCTTTTTCTTTTTCTTCGGATAAATACGGGATAGATTTTTTTTAGAGAAACTTTTTGATGCAAGTTTAGGAGCTGAGCTGTTTTTTTTTCGAGGGACACAATTTCCTTTTGAAATCAACTGAAAAAAGCTTTGTCACGCCTGGTGACAAAAGCCTCTAGTTTACTCTGTTTCTTCTTCTATTTCAACTTCGGTAATTTGGACTTTTACCTTGGTAACACGTCCATTTTTCACTTTATCATTGGTTAGGATAAGCTGTTTGTTTTGGCTGACCAATTCATAGCTAATCTTCTCAGTCGTTGGAATGGTCCCAACTCCTGTCAAATAATAACCAGCGATGGTATCAACGTCATCACTTTGCCAGTTCAACATCAAAGTAGTCATTAAAATCATTGAGATTCATGGTACCTTGAACAATATAAGTATCTTCTCTGATTTGATGAACTTCGATTTCAGCCTTATCTGTTTCGTCATCGATTTCCCCAACGATTTCCTCTAAGAGGTCTTCAAGGGTCACCAAACCAGCCATCCCACCGTATTCATCTAGCAAGATTGCCATTTGTCTTTGGGTATTGCGCAATTCTTTTAGCAAGTCATCCACAAAAATAGTTTCAGGAACAAAAAGTGGATCTTGTAAAATTTTCTTCCAAACAATATTGTCAAAACCGTCTACAAAGCCTGCCTTAAGAAGACTCTTGGTATGAATAATCCCAATCACGTTATCCTTGTCTCCATCATAGACAGGGATACGAGAATAATTTTGTTTTAAAATACTTTGGATAATGGTTTGACTATCATCCTGAATATCCACCATAAAGGCATCCGTTCGAGGAACCATGACTTCTCTGGCCATTAATTCGTCCAGTGAAAAAATTCCTTGTAACATTTCAATTTCGTCAGCATCTAGTGTTTCTTCACTATTTGGTCAGCATGTACCAATTTCATCACGGGTCATTTTTTTCATCAGCATCGTCAAAGGCCACAGGAGTCAAGCGACTCAAAAGATTAGTAGACGCAGACAAGAGCCAAACAAAGGGACTAACTAGTTTTCCCAGCCCAATAATAACTGGCGCTGTACGAATCGCCAAGGCATCCTTTAGATTAAGAGCGATTCTCTTAGGATACAATTCCCCAAAAAAACGATGGAAATATAAGTCAAAAAAATGCTAAAGATAGAAAAACTTGCAACGGCATAAGCTGTTTCGCCATTTCCCAAGCCAAGATGCAAATCTCTCGTCCCAGAGTTTCTGCCAAACTCGCCCCTGATAAGATCGTAATCAGGGTAATCCCTACTTGAATGGTTGATAAAAAAAGTGGTTAGGATTTTTCTAGTACCTTCAGCAGACGGATATAGCGTCTATCTCCTTCTTCTGCCTTTTTGTTCAACCCGCGCACGGTTTAAGTGACACCATGGCCATTTCTGTGGCTGAGAAAAAAAGGCATTTAACACCGTCAAGATAAACAATAAAAACAAATTGTAGCAACAAATTCTGACTACTTGGGTCTTCCATAGTTCTTCTCCTAAAATAGTAACTTATCCTTTTATTATATCACAAAAATCTAGTCCAGTACATATTATTTTTTTCTCAGTGTCTATTCTAGTCCCTGCTTAAACTAGTAAAAGAAGAACTCCCTACATCCACAAGTGACATAGGAGTTTATTTTTGTATTTTACTGAGTAACAGTCACTTCTCCAGTTCGGTAATCCAGTTGAAGTCCCTTTTTGAACATTGGGAACTAGAACATTGAAATTCCAATTCTCCGTCTGAAGACTTGGCTTCAATCTGTGAAGCTGAAGGAACTAAATCCTCGTTTCGAAGCGTAGTAAAGGGTTACACGGTAACGGACACGCTTGTTTTTATCCAAGGCCTTTACGTACCATGCTTTCATAGTAGTTTTGACCAGTCGAATCCTCGGCCTGTGCCTGATTTGCCCAGGCTGTCTGAACAGCAATGTTTTTAGGATTGCTTGTCGAGGCATCAAAACCATCCAAGCCACCGATTAAGGCATAGCCTAACAAGTGACCTCTATCGACTGCATGGGTATAAGAACCCTTTAGATTCTTAACCTGATGCCAGCCTGGAGGAGTCCAAGAAGTCGAACCATTCCCAGTTTCTTCACGATTCTTGTACTGGCGAGTAGCCTTAGACAAGAGGGCATTTGCTACGGTTGGCACTGTTTCCTTGCCCACTGTCTTTGTTTTATTATCAGCGTAGGGCTTACTTGAAACCTTGGCATCTAGATTTGTTTTATTACCATTGACGATAAAAGCACCTGAGCCATTCCACTCCAGACTCCCTTTTATTTGGCTTTTGACTGCATCTGTTAAGACACTTTCTGCCAATGCTTGACTAGGAGCTTCAGGCGCTTGTTTTTTCTGACTAAGCTTGGTTTTGGGACTATTAGCTGTCGACTGCATCTGCTTGATATAATAGCTCCCTGCAGATAAAAGCAATAACACTAGCAGTCCGATTAGTGTCTGTCTTGTTTTTTTGTTCATATTTCTCCTTATCTCTAGAAAAAGGCTGGTCTCCCAGCCTAATTTCCTGTAAATTTATGAATCAATTCCTGCCATTTTGCTGGAGACAGGATGGCCCATGGATCTTGACCCTTGCCCAAGATTCCATAGCCTACCATTAGACCGATTCCTAGGGCTAAAACACCTAAAATCAGTACTATGATGACTAAAAGTAAACGCTTGATTACGTAGCTTGATTTCTTATTCATCTTCATCACTTGCCTCAATCCGCTGAATCTTAGCACCTAGCTGCGCCAACTTCTCATGGAAATCGGTAGTAACCTCTATCCAAGTGAACCAATTTACCAACTACAGTTTCTCCTTGTGCTACCAAACCTGTCAAAATCAAGGCTGCACTGGCACGAAGGTCAGTTGAAAGAACTTCCGCTCCCTGCAAAGCCTGTCCACCAACAATACGAGCTGTATCACGGATAATCTCAGAGTGCAAGCCCATGCGACGCATTTCTTCTAGATGTTGGAAACGATTTTCGAAAACTGTCTCCACCATAGTTGATTCCCCTTTTGCGACGGTCATCAAGGCTGTAAATTGAGCCTGCATATCTGTTGGAAATCCTGGGTGGGGCAAGGTTTTCACATGAACAGCTTTTAGATTTTCTAGTTGAGAGCGAACTCGAATTCCTTCAGTCTCCTCTGTCACTTCCACTCCCATTTCAAGCAATTTGGCAATCAAGGGACGGTTGTGCTCCCAAACAGCGTCTTTAATCAAGACATCACCACCAGTCATGGCAGCAGCTACCATAAAGGTTCCTGCTTCGATACGGTCTTGGACTACATTGTGAGTCGTACCATGAAGTTTCTCAACACCGGTAATGGTAATGGTCTCTGTACCAGCACCCTTAACCTTGGCTCCCATTTCATTGAGGAGAATGGCTAGGTCCACAATCTCAGGCTCACGCGCAGCATTTTCAATCACTGTGACCCCATCAGCTAGAGTCGCTGCCATCATCAAGTTCTGAGTAGCACCAACACTTGGGAAATCCATATAGATATGAGCTCCATGTAAGCGATCAGCCTTGGCTTCGATGTAACCAGCTGTCTGACTAATCTTAGCCCCCATAGCTTCCAGACCTTTTAAATGAAGATCAATAGGGCGGCTACCAATCGTACAACCACCTGGCATGGATACCTTGGCATGACCTACACGGGCAAGAATTGGTCCCAAGACAACGATAGATGCACGCATCTTGCTGACATACTTGTAAGGAGCTTCCTCTGTGATATCGCCAGTCGCATCCACCTCGACAAGATGAGCTTCCTCATCAAAATCCACCTTGGCATTTAAACCGTGAACCACCTGATTCATAGTGAAAACATCTGACAAGATAGGAACATTCTGCAAGACGGTCTTCCCTTCACTTGCTAGAATAGTCGCTGCCAACAAGGGCAAGACTGCATTCTTTGCTCCTTCGATCGTAACACTTCCTACCAGACGATTATCGCCACCTTGAACCACAATTTTTCCATACTTATTTCCTTTACATTTGATTTTATAATAATCCTCTAAGCGCTTCTTGCCACAACTGATATAGGCTGATAAAGAAAGAACTCATGATATAGCCCATTACAATGCTGAAAAAGGCTACTAGTAAACGAACTTTTCCTGTGTTCTCAGCTGTTACTTTTAAGACTTTTTCCCATCTAACAAGATTCTTTAAAAGGTAAAAACTCACATAAATAAAGAGCATGTGACTGCTTAGAGTGAATAATAATTGAACCATTTGACTATTATACCATCTTCTCTGTTTGTGCGCTAGTTTGGAAACTTCACTTAAAAATCTAGGGATTGTTTTTCAAGTAATCAATTGCATCTTGTAGGGTTTTAACTGGCACTGATTTTCATATCTGTCTTGATTGTTTTAGCTGCTTCTAGGGCTGTTTGGTAGTTGTTTTTAGCATCAGGATGCGCTTTTTGTTCTTCTTCGCTAACAGGGTTATCCGGGGCAAAGAAAATCGCGGCACCTTCTCTAGCCGAAGCTACAACTTTTTTATCAATACCTCCAATATCCCCCACATTCCCATCGCGGTCAATAGTTCCGGTACCGGCAACAATGCGGCCATTACGAAGGCCAGGGTCAGCTATTTGGGTATAGATGGCCAGACTAAACATGAGACCTGCACTTGGACCGCCGATACCAGCTGTTGAAAAGCGAATTGGGACATCACTGGTCACTTCTGTACGGTCAATCAAGCCGATTCCAATTCCATTTTTGCCATTTTCCAAGGTGATAATCTTACCTTCTGCAGACTTGGTTTGCCCATCCTCTTCATAGGTGACCTTGACGGAGTCCCCTAGTTTTTGAGAATTGACGTAATCAATCAAGTCTTTGGAACTGTCAAAGGTTTGATCATTGACTGCTGTGACCGTATCAGAAATGTTGAGAATCCCTTTAAAGGTCGAATTATCCGTCACAGTCAAAACATAAACCCCAAGGTATTTAAGTTCAATATCCTTACCAGCTGTTTTTAGCCCTTGATACTTGGCCATATTTTGCGATGTTTGCATGTAGAATTGATTGATCCGCATAAATTCAACATCGGAAGAACCACCTGTGGTCTCCTGGGCACTACGAATATCTGTAAAAGGCGTCAACCATGCATAAATCATATGAGCTAAAGTGGCATGCTGGACACCAACCGTAACGAATTGATAGGCCCCAGCTTCCTTATCTTCTGTGTCATTTACTTTAAGGACTTGACGAATATCTTCCGAACCACCTGGAACTTCTATATAGTAGGGCAAGGGCACTACAAATGCCAAGAAAGTCACAATCAAGGCCGCAATGACATATAAGGGCCATCTAATCTTTTTTTTCATTTCTTATTTCCTCCAAAATACTCTCAGGAACATAGCAGGCAATATCCTGACCGAACTTCAACAACTCCCTAACACCTGATGAACTGATATAGAGATGTTCAGGTCGGCTATGTAAATAAATGGTCTCTATATCAGGAGACAGCTGATGGTTGTAGTAATCAAAACTGGCTTCATATTGCAAATCCGCTGCATTTCTCAAACCACGCACTAGACAAGTAGCCCCCAGTCTTTTTGCAACATCAACCACCAATTCATCATGAGAAGACACGACTGCAACATTTTCCAAATGTTTCAAAGCCTTTTCTAACCCCCGTTTACGATTTTCGATAGGAAGAAATCCTTGTTTGTGGGGATTAAAAAAAATACCGACATAGAGCTTATCAAAGAGTCTGCTCGCCCGTTCAATGATATTCAGATGCCCATTTGTCATCGGATCAAATGAGCCTGTGAATAATCCAATCTTATCTGACATAGACTGTCACCTTACTAATTCCATAAATTTTTTCCTTCCAGATACCAAGGCAGGCAATTTCTTCTGGAAGTTCAACGGCTTTATCCGTCTCACACACGACCATGACATCTTCAGAAAAAAGCGCTCTCTCAGCCATTTTTTCAATATCTGCTACGATTTGTTCCTTGGCATAAGGAGGGTCTAAGAAAATGAGGTCAAATTCCCCAGATACCTGTTCCAATGCTCTTTCTGCATCCATCTTGAGGAGTTGAAATTTTCCAACTTCCTTGGTCATCTGAATATTTTCAGCCACGATTGTCTGAGCCTTACGGTCTCGCTCCACCAAAACAGCGCTGGACATGCCACGCGATACTGCCTCGATAGATAAACCACCACTACCTGCATAAAGGTCCAAGACTCGTCCCCCTTCAAAGTAGGGACCAATCATGTTAAAAATGGCTCCCCTAACCTTATCCGAAGTAGGTCTTGTCGTCTTTCCTTCTAGTGTCTTGAGGGGACGTCCCCCATAGATTCCTGATACGATTTTCATACCGTTTATTATACCAAATTATGGGCGAAAAATCGAGTAGGGGATAATCTCTAGCCCCTCTCACACCACCGTATGTGCCGTTCGGCATACGGCGGTTCAACTAACTTTTAACACATGTCGTTCAAGGTAATAATCCAAACACGAAACCAGTCCACGTTTTTTAAGGACTTGTTTTGATATAGCACGTTTAAGTACCGACTTCTGAGCTACTAATTGATAATGGTCGCCCCAGCCAGATACCTTATCTGCTATCCATTTAGGAACTCCTAACTTAAGCAATCCCCATAATCGTCTAGATTTCTTCTTCCATTGCTTCCAGATAATCACTCGTAGGCGAGTGCGCAAGCGCTCATCTATGCTGGTGACAATACTTTTCATATTTCCCAATGAGAAATAGTTTATCCATCCTCGAATAGACAAATTCAGTTGCTCAATACGTCTTGTTAAGTCTATACTCCATTTCCTCTGTGTTAGTTTCTTCAATTTAAGCTTAAATCTCCGAACACTATCTTGATGGGGACGACTTTTCCAACCATCTGATGATTTCCAGAACCCGAAACCTAAATATTTCAACTCTCTTGGTCTGGTAATCTTATACTAGCCTAAAATCAAAAACCATCTTATAATAGTAGTTAGGAAACTTACAAACGAAGAAATACAGAAAATTGAAAAACTCCTGAGAGATTCATCGTACGCCAAATATCATAAACGTCTACAGATTATTTATTTTCGCTCAAAAAGGAAAGAGTTATAAGGAAATCATGAATCTGCTAGATTGCAATAAAACAACTGTTTGGAGGAATTTGAAAAAATACAAGGAGTTTGGTTTAGAAGCTCTTCTTCAAGAGACTCGTGGTGGACGTCATCGAGAATATATGACTTACGAAGAAGAACAAGCATTTCTAAAACGTCATATAGAAGCTGCTCAGGCTGGGGAATTTGTAACTGTCAATCAGTTATTCGAAGCTTATCAAAAAGAAATTGGTCGCACTTCTACACGTGATGGTTTTTATTATCTCTTGAAACGCCATGGTTGGCGAACAGTCACCCCCTCGACCTGAACATCCTAAGAAGGCAGACGCTCAGACAATTGAGACGTCTAAAAATAAAATCTACATTCGAGACCTTGAGTAAGCGCTTCAAAGAGAAGGGGACTTATAACAAAGTACGTTTGATCTACCAAGATGAAGCTGGTTTCGGGAGAATCAGTAAGATGAGTTCTTGTTGGGCTCCTCAAGGAATCCGACCTAGCATTCCTAGTCATTATATACGAGAATATCGCTATTGTTATGGGGCAGCAGATGCTCAGACAGGAGATTCCTTCTTCCTCATTGCTGGAGGATGCAATACTGAGTGGACGAATGAATTTCTACGGCAAGTCTCACAAGCTTATCCAGATGACTATATGTTACTTGTAATGGATAATGCTATATGGCATAAATCAAGTACCTTAGAGATTCCAAGTAATATTGACTTGGCTTTTATCCCACCTTATACACCAGAAATGAACCCTATTGAACAAGTCTGGAAAGAAATTCGAAAACGAGGTTTTAAAAATAAGGCTTTCCCAACATTGGAAGCCGTCATTGATAGCTTCAAGAAGTTATTCAAGGATTGGAAAAAAATGTTTTAAAGTCCACTGTCAGCAGACAATGGACAAGGTTGCTTTTTGAATATAATTGAGTATTAAATAGAAAAAGTGGACAAATGTCTACTAGGAATGTCAGAAACATCATGAGTTTTCATCAAACTAAAAGGACTTAGCCCTGTACCATACAGAACTAAATCCTTTGAATGAATAATTTATCTAACTTTTAAAATCCCTACAGAAATTCTACTTTTTCTCTATTTGATACCAGACATTAGCTTTTCAATACGTGGAACGTAGAAGAATAAGATAATACTGAATACAATCGTAATTCCTCCAACAATTCCATAGTAAGCGACTTCAGTTTCGCTTGTATAAAATTTTACAATTTGAGCATTGATAGCTTGGGCAGCAGCATTACTCAAGAACCAGATAGACATCATTTGTGCTTGGAAGGATTTTGGTGCTAGCTTAGTAGTGACTGATAGACCAATAGGCGAAATCAACATTTCCCCCACAATCACAATAGCCCAACTCATAATCAACCAGAAAGGACTGACTTTAACATCTGTCCCAAAGAGAATCCCTGGTAACATCATCCACAAGAATGATAGACCTGCCGCAAATAAACCGTAAGCAAATTTCTTAGAAGAGGACGGTTGATTTTTCCCCATTTTCCCCCACAACCACGCAAAAATCGGCACATAAATCATAATGAAAAATGGATTGATACTTTGGAAAAAGCTAGATGGGAAATGAATCTGATTCCCAAATACATTAAAGTAGAGCCGAGTTTGATCATCCGCAAATAGAGCGAGAACAACAGAACCCTGCTCCTCAATAGACCAGAAGAGCACTCCAGCGATAAATAGAGGAATGTAGGCAAATACTCGGGATCTCTCTGTGGCAGTTATTTTCTGACTAGATAAAATTTTGAAGAAATAGTAGATTGGAATGATTACCGCAATCACTGTAAAGATATTAACAATCATATCCACATTGAATTGGCGAGTAAAGACTAAACCTATAACCACCAGAATAACCATGACAAGTGTAATCAGCAAGCGTTTAATCAAGGTCTGCTGCTCCTTCTGTGAAAGTGGATCAGTGGGGTAAAGACTTGATTCAGGCAAGTATTTCTTCCCATCTAAAACATATTTCACCAGACCAAAGAACATCCCAACGGCAGCTAATGAGAAACCTAGATGGAAATTGACTTCCTGACCTAGATACCCCACTAGATAAGGGGCAACGAAGGCACCTAAGTTAATACCAAAGACAAAGATACTAAAACCTGCATCCCGTCTATCATCCTCTTTCTCATAAATTCCCCCAACCATGTCTGAGATATTGGGTTTTAAAAATCCAGTACCAAATATAATCAAGGCAATAGAAAGATAGAGAGCCACTTGTCCAAAAGGTGTTGCCAAAGCAATATGCCCTAGCATAATCAGAATACCACCGTAAAAGACGGTCTTACGGCTTCCTAAAATACGGTCACTGACAAAACCACCGACAACCGAGGATAAAAATACCAGCGAGCCATAAATCGCCATAACCGATGCAGCTGTGGTCTTATCCATCCCCAACCCACCATCTTGTACACTATAGTACATATAGTAAAGTAGGATAGCTCGCATCCCATAGTAAGAAAAGCGCTCCCACATCTCTGTAAAGAAGAGGGTGGACAAGCCAATAGGATGTCCAAAAAATGTTTTCTGTTTTTCCATATATATTCCCCTTAAAAAAATATAATAACTCATTTTACAGAATTTTCAAACAATTTTCAAACAAATTCTGTTTCTTTTAGAAAATTTTTTGGAAAAATCTATTTAGATCAGTTTCCGCTTTATCTTCAATTAAAAAATATCAAATAAAGATCCAGTCACCAATTTAGTAAGAAAGTATAAAAAAGAACACCCCTAAAGGTGCTCTGTATAAGTATAGTAATTCTTTCGAATTAACGTTTACTAAATTGTGATGCTTTACGAGCTTTCTTAAGACCTGGTTATTTCTACATCATGATATTTATGGTAAATTATCACTAAAAATCAAGTAATTTTAAGAGATAAATCCTCAATTTTTTTACATATATAACCCTTTTTAAAAAAATCGAGAGGTTATCAAAGGGTTATCACTTTTTGGTTTTTCGGAGCTTATGTAATTAAGAAAGACGAACTACTGTATCACAAAGATGATGTACAGTTTAACAACAAATGTACAGTTTCTTCATTCCTGGACAATTTCTTTTTCTATTCTGAAGATATTATTTCTAGATATTTAAAAAAATAACAAAAACAAATAACAGATTATTTCTAAATATTTGAAAAATAATTACTATTTATATTATACTATCTTTGAGGTAACTATTATGAACTATATTAAAAGACCACATTATTTAGACTTTTTAAGAAGACATCGTGATCGGCCAATCATCAAAGTTGTGAGTGGAGTTAGACGAGCTGGTAAATCTGTTCTCTTTCAACTCTATAAAGAGGAGTTACTAGCAACTGGGGTAGACGAGAATCGAATCATATCCATCAATTTTGAGGATCTAAGTTATTATGACCTGCGACATTTTCAAACACTATTCACTTATATAAAAGGGCAGTTAGTTGGAGAGAAAACATACTATATCTTTTTAGATGAAATTCAACATGTTGAAAAATTTGAACTGGTAGCAGATAGTCTATTCATCTTGCCAAATGTTGACCTCTATTTGACTGGATCAAATGCCTACTTTATGAGTAGCCAATTAGCGACAAACTTGACTGGTCGGTATGTTGAGATAGAGGTTCTTCCTTTGTCATTTGAAGAATACCTATCAGGTCAATCTCTCTCAGAGAATCTGAATACAACAGAAATTTTTAACAATTATCTCTTTAGTGCTTTCCCTTACTTATTGCAAACATCATCTTACGCTGAAAAAATTGATTATCTCAGAGGAATATATAACTCAATACTGTTAAATGATATTGTCACTAGATTGGGAAATCCAAATCCTACTATTATTGAGCGCATTGTCCGAACCCTTCTCAGTAGTACAGGTAGCTTAATATCAACAAATAAGATTCGCAATACCCTAGTTAGCCAAAATGTTTCAATATCCCACAATACTTTGGAAAATTATTTGACAACTTTGACAGACAGTTTACTTTTTTATTCCGTTCCACGTTTTGATGTAAAAGGGAGAGCATTATTGCAACGCTTAGAAAAATATTATCCCGTTGATTTAGGTTTACGACATCTCCTATTACCAGACCACAAAGAAGATATTGGGCATATCTTGGAAATATTGTCTATTTGGAATTGAGACGTAGATATTCACAGGTATATGTTGGTAATTTAGATAAATATGAGGTTGATTTTGTTGTTGTAACTGATCTTGGCCACTACGCTTATTATCAAGTCAGTGAAACAACACTTGCTCCAGAAACACTAGACAGAGAACTTAGACCACTAGAAGCCATTAAAGATCAATTCCCCAAGTATCTATTAACAATGGATACGATTCAGCCAACAGCCAATTACAATGGAATTGAGAAGAAAAATATCATAGATTGGTTACTAGAAAAGTAGATAATCATAAATCATACAGCTAACTAGATTTGTAACAGTCTGTTATCAATGATTCTACCCAAATCCTAACAAAAATATATGGAAAAAAACATCAAAATGCTGAACTATCAAAGTTTGGAATTATCCAATCCGATGAACAATATGTCTTTACTTATATCGATATGAAGGGTAATGTTAATAGCCCTCTACACTCTGACTATCTTAATAATAAAATGAAATCTGTCAAACGTCGTCATCCAGAACTTAAACATGCTACACCTCATAAATTACGACATACAGGAGCGACACTTGCTAAAAAGGCATGAATGAGCTTAGAAGCCATTTCTGAAGCATTAACTCATAGCGATACAATTACAACTAAAACTTATGTTAATGCTTCAAACATAGTTCCATTATCTGCTGGACAAGTTGCCTACCAACATCTTAAAAACAAGTAGGGTAATTTTAGGGCAAATTTTTTTAGAAAGTATAGAAAAAAGCACCCATAAGGTAAACTTTTGAGTGCTTTGAAACGTTGATATAGTCGTATTGATTAACGTTTACTAAATTGTGATGCTTTACGAGCTTTCTTAAGACCTGGTTGGGGCACCACTTATTTCATCTAATTTCAAAGTGCTTTAAAATCAACGTTTTCATAGGTTTTCAAAAAATAAAATTTCAACTAATTTCAATCAGTTTCATTAAAATAAGGTAAACTTTCATAAAAAAATAAGTAAAAATCGAACCAGAATATCAAAAGTTTCCCTTATATAAAAATTTATACATATTAGAACAACACCATAGAAAAGAGAGCCTCCGCTCTCTTTCTTTTTATCTATTATATTTTCGTTTTCCTGCTAAAGCGAGGAGTCCAACACTTGCTCCAAGCAATGCTAAAAGTCCTGATTCTTTCGTTCCAGTATTTGGAAGTTGATTCTTAGATTCTGCTTTTGTGTTGGTAGCTTTTGCAGGCGCTTGATAAGTTTTATCGTCTTTAGTTCCTACCGTCGCAACTACTGGCTTGTTTTGTGCCTTCGCATCCACAACATCAACCACTTTACCGTCAGCATCAAGGACAGGCTTAACTTCTCCACCTGCGTTACGGATTTCTTCTGCTCTATCTTTCAAAGCCTGCAAGCGTTGTTGTTCAGCAAGGTATGCGTCATGGTCGGCTTTGAGTTGCTTAAAGTTTTCATACCCACGAGCCTTAGCTTCTGCGATACCCTCAAGACGAACCAACTCGTCCTTAGCAGTTTCCAACTCAGCACGGAGTACACCAAGTTTAGATTTAGCTTCATTAAGCTCTTTGTCCAAAGCCTTAAGGACTTCATCACGCTTAGTGAGAGCAAGTTCAAGAACTGTATGAGTGTCAGTAGCTTCTTTAGACGCTTCACGTTTGCGAGCAAGGTCTTCACCAGCTGACTTACGAGCCAAGACTGCTACATCATGAGCCTTAGTAAGGACTTCCAATTCACCTTTGGCAGTAGCAAGAGCCTTGTCTGCGTTAGATTGTCCAGCTTTAGCAGTTTCAAGAGCTGTTTTAGCTTCAGAGAGAGCCTTAGCTTTGTCAGTAGCGTTTGATTTAGCTAGAGCAAGTGATTCCTTAGCAGTTTGCAAAGCTTTAGTGTCGTTAGCTAGTTTGTCTTTAGCGTCAGCAAGAGCCTTTTCAAGAGCTGGAACATCAGTCTTGTTACCTACTACGTTAGAGAGGTTAGTACGAGCATTAGCAAGAGCTGTCTCAGCGTTAGTGTAGGCAGTTTGGGCTGATTGAACTGCTGATTTAGCTTCTTCAGAGGCTTTAACTGCGTTGTCATAGGCTTTTTGAGCAGTTTCAACTGCTTTAGCGTCTACCTTCTTAGTAGTTGAAACAACGTCCTGAGGAGCAGAGAAAGTAGAGATGTACCGTACTGCACCCCGAATTGTGATAATGAAGCACCAATACCAGCTCCAAGGCTAGTTTTCTCAGGCTCACGCAAACCAAGAAGTAAAAGCGTACTATCAAAACCAGTTGTATAACTATCCGCATGAACAACCTTAGCTCTGCCAAGCGCATCAGTAATACCCCTAAAGAGAACCTGCTTAATCTGAGCCATAGTCTTAACATCCTCACCCAATCTCAAGAAATGAGGTTGACCATCAATACGAATACCAGAAGATGGCGCATTTACACCAGACTCCTCAACAGCGTCCTTAAATCTCTGCTCATCTGACCTATTGTTGTTTGCAGGAGTAGCACTATGAGCACTAATGTACGGATTGAAGTTTCTATTAAAGGCTTCACCAAACATCAAAGAACTATCTGTAACAGAAACAGGCTTAGTACCAAACTTAGCACGCAACTCGTTAATAATAGACGCTGCATAGGTAGCCAAACGAATTTGTTGCTCTTTAGTTAGGTGTTGGAAGTCAGCAATCTCTGTTGTGTCTGTGTCTTCAGAACCGTGAGGAATAAAGTCGCCTTTGTAGAAACGTTTACCAGTTGAGTTAAAAGCTGAAAGGGATTTAGCGCCAACACCAGTAATCTCGTCTTCGTAAGGGACACTATAAAACTCTCTCTCAACATCCTTTAGTGAACCTGTACCATTTGCATAAGCCTTAACGGCATCAATATAAGCCTGAGAAAGAACTACAGTATAACCAGTCTTAGGAATAGTATATGCCTTCTCAGAAGTTGTAGTTGTTTCAGTTACACCTTGTTTAGCTACGTCAAGAGCTGATTTAGCAGAAGTAACTGCCTTATCTTTGTTAGATTGGTCAGCCTTAGCACTAGCAAGGGCTGTAGTGGCTTGGCTAAGGTTAGTTTCCGCTTGAGATACCCCACCTTGAGCGTCTTTGATAGCTTGGTCTTTGTTAGATTGAGCTTTTTTACCATTGTCAAGGTTAGTATCAGCAGTTTCTACTTCTTGAGTGTCAGCACTAACTTGGTTAGTAAGAGTAGCTACCTCTTTTTCGAGTGAAGCAATATCAGTAGTAGAAGATGAAAGAGAATCTACTTTCTTCTGGGCGTCAGCTACCTTATTAGCCGTAGCTGTGGCAGTTTTCTCAGCGTTAGATACGACCTTAGTTTGGTCAGCAACCTTCTCAGCAGTAGCCGAAACAGACTTATCAGCATCAGCTACAGTCTTTTCAGCAGTCGCAAGCTCGCTGGCTTTCTTTTCAGCGTCAGCCTTAGCCTCAGCTACCTTTTCAGGTGTAACAGACTTAGCCTCTTCTACCTTCTTATTAGTGTCAGCAATAGTCTTTTCTGCATTAGCAATGTTTGCTTCAGTAGTTGAAACAACTTCTTTTTGCTTAGCTACATCTTGATTAGCCTTGTCTGATTCAGCCTTAGCCTTATCAACATCTTGTTGAGTGGGAACTTTAGGGACTACCTCGTCCTTAGCAACTACCCTAGTTGCAGGTTCATTAACGGCTACTTCAGTCTCACTAGCTGATACCCCAGTAGATACCCCAAAAGCTGTAAGTGCTAAAGTAGAAACGACTGCGCCTGTACGCAATTTCTTGCCGTAATCTTTTTGTAATTCCATCGTATAAATCTCCTTTTGATAGTTTTATAGTCCTATTTTATCACATATTGTAGCGTTTTAAAACTATTTTATATAGCATTTCTCTTTTATAGTAGTTTTTTAAGACTATAAAATTGAGTATGATAGGATTTAAGGGGTACTGATATGACAAAAACAAATCTACAATCTTATCTAGGTAAGAGAATCCGATTACTGAGACTTCAAAAAAATTTAACTCAACAGCAACTAGAGGAACTGGCGGACCTACCATTAAAAATACACATACAAACTAGAAAAATCTTGAGCCTAATATAAAAAAATAAAAAAACATTACAAAAAAATTATGGATGCACTTGATACAGATATAGAGACTTTTTTCGATATATCCGTAACCGAAAGCAATCCTTTAATAAATCAGCTAATATATAAAATTAAGGAACTAACACCTAGTAAACAAGAACGAGTTCTCAAACTAATGATACAGCTTATTGACGAAATAGAAACATAAACCAAGTCACAAAAAAAATGACTTGGTTTTATTTTATTCTCCTGTAAATAAAAACCGAATGTTCTTCGTATGGTTAAAAATTTCTAAGACCCTCGCGTAAATTCTTCCCCCCCTACCGAAAATGAATAATCAAAACAGCATAAAAAATAGGTATCCCAGCGAATAGGTCTAACTACCTGAGCAAAATAAGAAGAGTCTGACGAAAATTTAGAACAGCATCATACTATAATATATATATACTGGCGTAAATTTTCGACTACCTATACTATAATATTTATACAATGGCGTATTTTTGAGATAATTCAATTTTTAATATTAAAATGACGTAGCTGAAGGAATCCCCTTGCGATATAGTAAGTGAAATTAAAAGATCGGGGTGATGAAAAATGTACTATTTGAGTTAAATTGATAACATTTGATAACTTGTTATCATCAAAGATTAAAATTACTTGTCAGCATTCTAAAAAGTCTGACCACGCACTTTTTGTCAGAAAGGATAACACGATGGCAAAAACAAATAAATCAACATTAGGAAACTACGATAGCGCAAGAGCATTCTTAGATGCTTTATCAACTTCTGTTGATATCCCAGCAGAAATCAAAGTAGTTGATACCAATAACGGAATCATCAATGAAGGTCAAGAAAATCAACGGCTATGGGCTTCACTAATATGCGTAGATGTCGAACTCTATGAACAGTTCTCTAGCATAAATAAAGAGGCTTACTGTCCAACATTCAAAGTCAAGCTGAAGAACTATCAAAACGAGAATTTAGATGGTTTGATAAACGCTGACATCGTACTTAACAAGTATGACTTGTCATTTGTTCTTGACAAGTTGAAACAGCCAGTCGGCATCGCTCTTGTAGCTGAGCTTGCTGATATTGCACTCAAATAGAAAAGAGGTGGCTTATGAAAAATTTCTTAAGAAAAATCCTGGAATTAGAGTGGTACTATCAGATTTTCATAGCCTCAATTACCTTTGTTTTACTAGCACTACTTCTTAAGTTTCTGCTATGGATAGTTCCATTTATATTAGGTTCTTTGTTGTTCCTGTGGCTTGTGACAGATGGAGAAATTTTCTCTCTAGCTTGGCATCGATACAAACAAAGAAGTCAAACTGCTATTAATCCTTTATTTGATAGCTTCTATAACTGGTTAACAGAAGTCGGTGTAACAGAACTACCAATCTCTTCACTAAGTTACACACAAGGTGTCGAAGTTACAGAACAAGGTATTTACTTTGTTCATATTGACAAAGAAATCTCTGATGAAGCCCTTGGAAACTTTGAAACAAAAGTAAGACAAGTTGTAAAAACTATGTCAAACGATTCTACAGATTGCGTTGTAAGTCGCTCTAAGCGTGAGCCCTTTCTTGCAGTCAAGGTTCGTTTAGTGTCAACCAATGACATGATGCTAATGCAAAAAAATCAAAGAGAAGAGGACTTCTAATATGATTAAAAACGTTTTTGAAGTCAACAACAGAGGTCAACCCACTCCTGTTTCTATTGATATAGACCGACACTATGCCTTGGTCGTTGCTGGACCATCAGGATCTGGAAAATCTACCTTTATTCGTAGATTAGCTGGATTGATTTCATTTCATGATAGAATTGCGGAAGCATATTTTATGGACTTTAAAGCAGATGAAGAAATGTTTCCAATGACTAGTGACCATGTCGCAAGAGGTTTTAACTGTTTAGAACTTTTTGAAACAGTCTACAAACGTTTTGAAGCTAGACTTGATAAGCAAGAACAAAACTCGCATAATCTTTACCTAATTTTTGATGAGTGGCAAGCTTTCCTAGCTTATCTAGAACAGACTGATAAGAAGAAACATAAAGATATTTTATCAAAAATGTTGATGATGAATAGTATGGGTAGAAGTCTAGGTTTACGAATTATTCTGTCTAGTCAGCGGTTCTTAATGGTAGATCTACCAGGTCGGTATAACTTCAACTGTATAATTTCATTATCTACTAGTTTTCTCATGTCTACGAATAACAGGCAACTCCTTTTTCCTGATATGGAAAAAGATGAAGTTGTAGTAAAACCTAGAGGATATGGCTATTTTCAGCTAGAAGGGGAACCTGTTAAGATGTTTCGCACTATTCAAGTAAGAGACGAAGAACGGTTAAACCAGCGTATGCAAGAGCTATTTTCAAGATATAGCTAGCGCTTTTTCTGCTACACTTGTTTGATGCGACACTGACCTTACCTAGGGATTTCATCGGTTTAGTGTCGGCACGACATTACCAGCAGAAAAATGCCTATTCGCAAGGGCTTGAGGGGTGGAGATTTTTTAAGCGCAACGATGCCGAAGGCAGGGAGTGAAGCGCCAAAAAATACTACCCCGTCCCTTGTTGAATTGGCAAGCGTTCTCGGTTCGATAGGGTTCCATCGGGCAGGAGAGGCTGGGGTTTGGGGCAAAGCCCCAAGAGAAGATTTATTGGGGTTACTACGACCCCCAATAAATCAATAATCAATAATCATAGAAAGAAAACAAAATGGCTAAAGAAAAACGTTCAAATAAATGGGCATTCCTATTCTATAAGGAAAGTGCCCCAGAAAATTATTTAGAAATTCTCGAAGAGTTACACATTCCATTTGTTCTTAGCCCTTGGCATGATAAGGACATTAACAGGGAAACTGGGGAATTTAAAAAATCGCACAAGCACGGAGTCTTATTTTTTGAATCGCTAAAAAGTTATTCCCAAGTATCAGAGCTTCTTACTGAGAAACTCAATACACCTTCCCACGTTGAAGTTGTCATGTCACCAAAAGGTATGTACGATTATTTCATACATGCAGAAAACCCTGAAAAAACTTTATACAATATAGAAGATATTGAATCAGGTTGCGGATTCGAACTTGATAAGTTCTTGATAGAGCAAAATTCAAATTTATTTCTAGAAACTGTTATCGATGTAATCACCGATAACGATTTTACCGAGTTCGAAGACTTAGTTCACTACGCTAGAAATAAAGATATTTCACTACTGGGATTAATAATTGAACGAACCTACTTTTTTACAAAATTTTTAGATTCTAGACGTTATAATCCCCAAAACAACAAAAAAACCTCCTCAGAAGATACTTTGGTGAGCAATACTGATGAGGCAAATACAGATGATTAAAAATCAACTGATACTTCAATTATAGCACAATAGGGAGAAATAACTTATGCAAGTAATTCTACCAGATGAACAAGTTAAACAAATTCAGCTCCTACTTGCTGAACTTATCACAAAAGAAATTGAAAAGAAACTGCACCATAGTAACATTGAAAGCCCATTTTTAAACAAACAGCAGGCTTGTCACTATCTAGGCATCTCAAACAATACTCTAGATAGTTGGATCAAGAAAGGACTGCCTACAATAAAAATAGGCAAGACTATACGATTTAATAAAGAAGCCATTAATTCATGGCTTTACTCACAAAACTAGAAATATCTATATTTTTGTTTTATAATAGTCATGATATTTTCTGGTTCGATACACAAGGAGGATATCATGCCTATCAGTAAGACAAAGAACGGTACTTTTCGTTTAAAAATCTATATCCCAATAGAAGCACGAATGCCACTTGGTATTGTTAATAGCAACTATTACGATAAGCGATTTAAAACAAGGAAGGAGGCAAGACAAGCTGAGATAGATTTGCTTACTAAATTAAATCAAATAGAGGATAATGAATCTTCAGGACTAGTAAAAGGAGATATTCTTTTCTCAGACTTCTATAACAATATCTGGTGGAAATCTTATAAAGAAGGACAAACTACATCTACTTCTAAACCACCAAGTAGGTCAACAGTTGCTAATACCAAAACCTGTTTTGAAAAACATATACTACCACTTCTTGGAAACTATACGATACAGTTTCTAAATCAAAACAAACAGGTTATCCTAAATCTAATGACGTCTAAAGCTAATGAATATGCAAACTTCAAATCTTTACGTAGCTATGTGATTTCTATTTTTGACTGGGCAGAAGAACTTGAATATATAGAAGCTAATAAGGTTGCAAAAATATTAAGAAGAATAAAAGCCACTAAAAAGATTCAACTTGCAGAGTCAAAGAGAGAGGAAGATTTATATCTAACTCATGAACAACTCCAAGAGTGGTTCTCAGCATTTCAAGAAGATTTAGATAATGATAAAATAACCCTTAAAGATTATGTCCTATTTTATCTCACTTTTTTCTTAGGCGATAGAAAATCTGAAACCTATGCTCTTCAATGGAAACATATCGATCTTTCAAAAAAACAGATTCAGCTAATTCAAGCTTTAGATAGATATGGACAAGTAAAATCTACTAAGGGAAATAAGAAAACTATTTTCTCTATTTCTAATGACTTACTTCAACTTCTTACCTCTTGGAAAGAACAACAAAAATATGAACTAGCAAAGTTTGGTATCATCAGTAATCCAGAACAATTTGTTTTTACATATATCGACACAAAAGGAAACATTAATAAGCCTTTACACGCTGACTATCTAAACAATAAAATGAAAAGCATTAGAAAGCGACATAAAGAGTTGACACATGCTACACCTCATAAACTGCGACATACAGGAGCCACGCTTGCTAAACAAGCAGGAATGAGCTTAGAAGATATTTCTGAAGCATTGACACATAGCGATACAAGTACAACTCAGATTTATGTCAATACTTCGAATGTAGTTCCTATTGCAGTTGGTGCATTAGCTTTAGAATCTCTAAATCAATAAGGTGAAAATAAGGTAAACTTTGAGGTGAACTTTTTCAAAAAACACAAAAAAAGCACCCATGAGGTAAACTCTTGAGTGCTTTGAAACGTTGATATAATCGTATTGATTAACGTTTACTAAATTGTGATGCTTTACGAGCTTTCTTAAGACCTGGTTTCTTACGTTCAACTTTACGTGAGTCACGTGTAAGAAGTCCTGCGCGTTTCAATGAATCGCGGAAGTCTGGATCTACTTGAAGAAGGGCACGAGCGATACCGTGACGGATAGCTCCTGATTGACCAGCGTATCCACCACCTACAACGTTAACGAAAACGTCGTATGAACCTACAGTTGAAGTAACTGCAAATGGTTGGTTGATGACAAGACGAAGGTCAGCGTGTGGGATGTACTCTTCAACATCTTTTTTGTTAACAGTGATTTTACCAGTTCCTGGAACAAGGCGAACGCGTGCAACAGCGTTTTTACGACGTCCAGTACCTGCATATTGTGCTTGTGACATACTTTATTGTTCCTTTCCTTAGATAAGTCCTGAAATATCAAGAACTTCTGGTTGTTGTGCAGCGTGAGTGTGCTCAGCTCCAACAAATACTTTCAACTTCATACCTTGAGCGCGTCCAAGAGTATTGTGTGGAAGCATACCTTTAACTGATTTCTCGATCAAACGTACTGCATTTTTAGAACGAAGTTCACCTGCAGAGATTTGTTTCAATCCACCTGGGTGGTTTGAGTGAGTGTAGTAGATTTTTATCAGTTGCTTTTTTTACCAGTCAATTTAACTTTTTTTCAGCATTGATAACAATCACAAAGTCACCTGTATCAGTGTGTGGTGTAAATGTTGGTTTGTTTTTTCCGCGAAGTACGCTAGCAACTACTGCAGAAAGACGTCCAAGTGGTACATCAGTTGCGTCAACTACGTACCATTTACGTTCAACTTGGCCTGGTTTAGCCATAAATGTTGTTTTGTTCATGATTTCTCCTATATATAGTTCGATTTTTGTTTACGGTGATGGGTGTTCCTTCCCATCGAAAAGTATTTGGAAGGTTCCGGGGCCTTTCAAATGGGGTAAACAATACCGCCTACTATAATACCAAATTTCACCCCTAAAAGTCAATAGATATGAAAAATATTTTTCTGAATTCCACTCTTTTTATCTCTAAAAAACCTCGCTTTCGCGAGGCTCTTCTATTTATAAGATAAGGCACGTTTAAAGGTTTTCCAAGGACCTAAATCATCTGTTTGCAGAACGAGACTAGCATACATGCGTCCGATAAAGACTGTTGCAGTTACTGCAAAAACAATCGTAATCGCAAGCGAAATCCAAGCTTCTAACCCATTTGCATAGCCATTAATAGCTCTAAATGGCATGAAGAAAGTCGAAATAAAAGGAATATAAGAACCAATCTTCAAGATGAGATTGTCCCCAGCTGTACCTAGAGCTGTTACTCCAAAAAAACCACCCATAATCAAAATCATCAAAGGCGACAAGGCTTTTCCTGCGTCCTCCGGACGAGAAACCATAGAACCTAGAAAGGCCGCCAAGACGACGTACATAAAGAGACTAACCAAAATAAAGAGCAATGTATTCAGTGAGAAGGCATCTCCCAAGTGATCTAAAACACCAGACTGAGCCAAGAATGGCAAATCTTTAAAGAGCAAAATGGCTACCAGTCCACCCACGACGTAAATGCCAATATGGGTCAAAATCACAAGAAGCAGAGCCAGCATGCGAGCGTAGAAATAATGACTAGCTCGGATACTAGAGAAGACCACCTCCATAATTTTGGTTCCTTTTTCGCTAGCCACTTCCTGAGCAGTGACACTAGCATAGGTAATCAAAATCATATAAAGGAAGAAACCAAGCCCTGCGGCCGCAAAGGTTTGAATCATTTTTTTATTTTCCTTGGATTCATCAATTTTCTCCGTAAAGTTAACTGTTTGTTCCAAGCGTTTTTCCTGCTCTTGTGACAAATTAGCTGCCGAACGATTGAGTTGACCTTGAAGATCATTTAACTTACTCGTTACTCCTAGCTTAATAGCAATCTCAAGGGAAGTTTCACCGTGATAAACTGCCTTCAAGACACTATCCTCTTGGTCAATGGTCAGATAGCCTTTTAATTTTTCATCCTTGATAGCAGCTTGAGCACTTGCTTCATCCTGATAATCAAATTGAGACCATTGGTAGATTTAAGACTGTCTGTCACAGCTGGAACAGTGCTGACTACTGCTATCTTGCCACTCTGAGCCATAGAAGAGCCTTGAAGATAGCCAATTCCCCCAGAGAGACCGATAAACAAGAATGGTGAAATCACCATAAAGAAGAAACTCCACGACTTGATGTGTCTAAGATAGGTTTCTTTCATTACAACCCACATATTTCTCATACTTCCACCCCTGATTCTAGTTTAAAGATTTCATCGATTGTTGGCGCTTGCTGGTCAAAGGTTGCGATATATTGCCCTTGAGTCAAGATTGGGAAGAGTTCTCTTCCAGCACTCTCATCCTCTAAGATCAATTTCCAACTGCCTTGTTTAATCAAGCTCACCTGTTTGACATGAGGAAGATTTTCCAATTCTTCCTTACTTCGTTCACTTGAAACAAAGAGACGCGTTTTCCCGTATTGATTGCGGACATCCTGAACTGGTCCATGCAAGACCACACGACCATCTCGAATCATCAGAATATCATCACAAAGCTCCTCGACGTTGGTCATGACATGGTCAGAAAAGATAATGGTTGCCCCACGTTCTTTTGCTTGAAAAATGACTTGCTTGAGCAATTCTGTATTGACTGGGTCCAATCCACTGAAAGGCTCATCCAAGATAATCAAGTCTGGCTCATGAATCAGAGTAATAATGAGCTGAATCTTCTGCTGATTTCCTTTTGACAGGCTCTTAATTTTATCTGTCAGCTTCCCTTTCACTTCCAACCTCTTCATCCATTGAGGGAGTTTTTCCTTGATTTCCTTGGCATCCATACCTTTTAGAGTCGCCAAGTAACGAACTTGTTCAAGGACTGTCAATTTAGGCATGAGACTGCGTTCTTCAGGTAGATAGCCAATCCGAGCATAGGTTTCCTGACGAATATCCTGACCATCCAGACTGATTTCTCCTTGATATTCTAAAAACTTCAAAATACTATGGAAAATCGTTGTCTTCCCAGCACCGTTTTTACCAACTAATCCCAAAATACGACCTGGTCGTGCTTGAAAGTCAATACCAAACAAAACTTGCTTGGGTCCAAAACTTTTCTCTAGACTTCTTACTTCTAGCATCTTTCACCTCCGAAATGTCTTGCACTCATTATACTCCTTTTTGATAGCCTTTACAATGATTTCTGTCTATTTTTATCATCCTCATTTTAGTAAAAAATCTTAGGGTGCTTTGAGTTATGAGTACATTATACACTGGTAAACTCCAATTTATCTTCTCTGTTCCTCAACTGTCTATTTTTGATCCTGAATTGTTATTTGAAAAGCAAAAATCCACCCCGAAGGATGGATTGGTACTTTAACGCACTTCTGCATTGACTTTTTCTTCAAGTGATGCTTGGATTTTTTCCATGTAGCGTGCGACTTCTTCGTCCGTCAAGCTATCTTCTGGATTTTGGAAAGTCAAGCTATAAGCCATTGACTTCATTCCAAGTCTCAATTTTTCGCCTGAGAAAACGTCAAAGAGTTTGATAGCTGTCAAACGTTTCACACCTGCAGCTTGGATAGCATCTACAACTTCTTGATGAGTCACTTCTGCCTTAAGGAGAAGGGCAACGTCACGGCTAACTGCTGGGAATTTGGTGATTTCCACAAATGGAGCAGCAGGTTGAAGGGCTACTTCGATGACTGAAAGGTTGAGCTCAGCTACATACGTTTCTGGAATATCGTAAGCTTTAGCAGTGACTGGATGCACTTGACCAAGAAAACCAAGAACTTGGTCGCCGAGTGAAATCACAGCTGTACGACCTGGGTGAAGGCTAGCGATTTCAGATGTTGCTGTATAAGTTACTTGGAGTCCCAAACGAGCAAAGAGGGCTTCAAGGATTCCCTTAGCATAGAAGAAATCAACTGGAACTGCTGCTGTTTGGAAATCTTTTTCTGCAACCAAGCCTGTCAAGGCAAAGGCAAAACTGTTGATCTCATTTGGAAGTTCTTCTTTTGGATTGCCAGTTTGTTCAAAGACTTTTCCAATCTCGTAAAGGGCCAAGTTTCTGTTCTTACGAGCCACGTTGTAAGCAACAGTATCAAGGATACCTGAAATCATATTTTGACGTAGGACAGAACGATCCACTGTCATTGGCCACATGAGTTCCGTAAGGTTACTTGGTTGAGCCGTAAACTCGACTGCCTTTTCAGGAGTTGTTAGAGCGTAGGTAATGATTTCTGTCAAACCTGCTCCTTCAGCGATGGTACGAACTTGACGGCGAAGTTTTTGTGTCGCAGTCAATTCACCAGCTGTACCATCGTCTTTTGGAAGGCTAGTTGGCAAGCGATCATAACCATAGATACGAGCGATTTCTTCAAAGAGGTCTGCTTCGATAGTGATATCCCAACGACGACGTGGGACGCTGACTGTAAAGCTGTCTGCATTTCCAGAAAGACCAAAGCCAAGACGACGGAAGACGTCTTCTACATCAACGTATGAAAGCTCTGTTCCAAGAACACGATTAACATCGGCAAGTGTCGAAGAAACTTCCACATCTGCAGTGTCAAGCTCACCTGCTGAAACGATGCCCTTACGCACCGTCGCACCTGCAAGTTCTGCAATCATGCTAGCCGCCGCATCAAGGGCTTCATTGACTGTTGCCACGTTGATGCCTTTTTCAAAACGAGAAGAAGATTCAGAACGAAGATTCAAGCGACCGCTAGTCTTACGAATTGATTTACCATTGAAGACTGCAGCTTCAAGGACAACACGACTAGATTTTTCAGAAATTTCTGTTGCTTGACCACCCATAACACCTGCAAGGGCTACTGGCTTGTCTGCAACAGTGATAACTAAGTCATTCACGTCCAAGTCACGTTCTTCACCATCTAAAGTCACCAATTTTTCACCAGCACGCGCTTCACGTACACGGATATCACTCCCTTCAAAGGTATCCAAGTCAAAGGCATGCATAGGCTGACCAAAATAGAGCAGGATGTAGTTGGTCACGTCCACTACGTTATTGATAGGACGGATGCCTTCATTCATAAGGAGGTTTTGCAACCACTGTGGACTTGGTGCGATGGTCACATTGTCCAAGATTCGGGCTGCATAGTAAGGCGCCTTTTCTGTCTCAATGCCCACAGAAAGAGCATCTGCTGCAGCTTGGTCTGTTTCTGAAAGAGTAAATTCTTTAAATTTGACTGCCTTGTCATAGATGGCCGCAACCTCGTACGCTACTCCACGCATAGAAAGGGCATCCGCACGGTTTGGTGTGATAGACAGTTCGATGATTTCATCATCCAAGTCTAGGTATGAAAAGACTTCCTCACCTGGAACGGCATTTTCTGGCAAGATTTGGATACCATCTGCGAATTCCTTAGGCACAACCGAGTCAGAAATTCCCAATTCACCAAGTGAACAGATCATCCCAAGTGACTCAAGACCGCGGATTTTCCCTTTTTTGATCTTGTAATTGTCAGCGATGCGAGCTCCTGGAAGAGCCACCATAACCTTGATACCAGCACGCACATTTGGGGCACCACAGACGATTTGACGGGCTTCTTCTTCGCCAACGTTAACCTGACAAACATGGAGGTGAGTTTCTGGCACATCTTCGCAAGACAAGACCTCACCGACGACAATTTTTGAGAGACCAGCAGCTGGTGATTCGACACCTTCTACCTCGATCCCTGTAGTTGACATTTTTTCAGCCAACTCTTGTGATGGAACATCAATGTCCACCAACTCTTTTAACCATTTATAAGATACAAGCATAATTCTGATTGTAAGATCCTACCAAGTAAGACCTTTTCAATTCCTTTCTTTTTCTTCGAGTCAGCCCTTACCATTTACCTGACTAGGACTGTATTACATGTTTCAATCTTATTTAAACTGTTCTGAGAAACGGACATCTCCTTGGTAGAATCCACGGATATCGTTGATTCCGTAACGGAGCATGGCTACACGCTCTTGTCCGAGACCAAAGGCAAATCCAGAGTAAACAGTCGCATCGATACCACTCATTTCAAGGACACGTGGGTGAACCATACCAGCCCCCATAATTTCGATCCAACCAGTTTTCTTACATACGTTACAGCCTTCTCCACCACACTTGAAGCAAGAAACATCCACCTCAACAGATGGCTCTGTGAATGGGAAGTAAGATGGGCGCAAACGAATTTGACGCTCTTCACCGAACATTTTTTGCACAATCAACTGAAGGGTTCCTTGAAGATCAGCCATAGAGATATTTTTCCCAACAACCAAGCCTTCGATTTGGTGAAACTGGTGACTATGGGTCGCATCATCCGTATCACGACGGAAGACACGCCCTGGCGAGATCATTTTCAAAGGACCTTTAGAGAAATCATGGGCATCCATAGCACGCGCTTGAACTGGAGACGTGTGGGTACGGAGCAAGATTTCTTCAGTGATATAGAAAGTATCCTGCATATCACGAGCTGGGTGGTCTTTTGGAAGGTTCATACGTTCAAAGTTATAGTAGTCTTGCTCTACTTCAAAACCATCCACGACTTGGTAACCCATCCCAATGAAAATATCTTCGATTTCTTCACTGGTTTGTGTGAGGACATGACGGTGACCAGCCGCAACTGGACGACCTGGAAGTGTCACATCGATACTCTCGCTAGCCAGTTGAGCCGCTACTTTCTTTTCTTCCAAGAGCTTAGCTGTTTCTTCAAAGGCTGCTGTCAAGACATCACGCGCTTCATTGACGTGTTTCCCAATGATTGGACGCATCTCAGCAGAAACATCTTTCATCCCTTTGAGGATTTCAGTGAGCGACCCCTTTTTACCAAGGACAGAGACACGCAAATCTTGCATTTCTTTTTCATTTTCAGCAGAAATCTGCTTCAAGCTAGCCAGCGTTTCTTCACGAAGCGCTTTTAATTGTTCTTCAATAGTTGACATAATTCCTCCATCAGTCTCTCGTAGATAAAAAGAAAACCACATGCCAAAAACTCCACTCGGAGCGTTGACACGCGGTACCATCCGTTTTCATCTGACAAGTCAGACCTTCATTTCTAAATCCATGCGCAAGTGAATTCACCCAGCTTTCATATAGAGAGCTTGCAGTCACGGCTCTCCTCCCTGATATACTTCCCTTGAGTTACTAGTCTTGCGGATTTCTATTCAATTACTACTTAGTTTATCAGATTTTTACCATTCTTGCAAGACCTATCTCACTTCTGCTTGCCTTTAAATCGCCATTGGAAGCGGAGCTTGTCATAGAAGGGAAACTCGATAAACAAGACTCCCAAGCCCACACAGAGACTGGCAAGGACATCTGATGGATAATGAACTCCCAGATAGACCCTTGATACCAACACACTGACTAGGTAGAGGCCAAGGACGATTTGCACGATTTTTCTCCAAACTGGATTTTTAATCCGTTGACTGAGAATCACAATCAAAGTTCCTACCATCAGCGTCACTGCTAGAGAATGGCCACTTGGGAAGGAAAATCCCTTCTCCTCAACCAAGTGTAAAATAGCTGGTCGTGGGCGCTGGTAGATATTTTTAAAGGTCACGATTAAAAGACCTGCCAAAGCCAGATTTCCCAGCATGAAGAAACTTTCTATCTTCCACCGCTTACGATAAAAGACAAAAACCGTAATGACAACCCAAGTGATAATCACTGGAATATCAATCAAGCGTGTGATGGCTCGGAAAAGAATAGTCAAATAATCTGGTAAGTCTCCTCGAACGGCAGTCTGTATAGCTTGGTCAAAACCGACCAGCGTTTCAGGGTAAAATTTGACCATGTAGCCAAGAATAACGAAAAGTAAAAGGGCAAAACTGCCCTTCATTAAAAATGTTTGTTTATCTCTCATAATGTTTTAAGGTTGGTTTCAAGAGAACATACAACAACCAGAATGAAACGGAAAAGATTACACCCTCAATCAAGTTAAAAGGCAACACCATAGTCATTAGGTAGTTAGAAAGTCCCAAAATTTTTCCAATATCAAAGTTAGCAAACTTAGCGTACAAAGGAACAGCATAAACATAGTTGAGAACCAACATAGCCACAGTTAAACCAATAGTCCCAGCTAGAGAGGCTAGTAGGAAACGAAGGGTTGTCCGTTCCTTTTTCCAAATCGAAGCAAATACGATGACAAAAACTCCCAAAGCTACGATATTCATTGGCAAACCAATGTAGGTATTCACCCCCTGGCTGTTAAGAAGCAATTTCAAGAGTGATCGAAGCAAGAGAACTCCTAGAGCAGCAGGCAAATCCATGACCACCAAGCCCACAAGGACTGGCAAGATACTAAATTCAACCTTGAGGAAGGACGCCGCTGGTAAAAGCGGAAAGTCAAAGTACATCAGCACAAATGAGATGGCTGATAGAATCGCAATGGTCGAAAGTCGACGTGTGTTTGTCATAACAGGTTCCTCCAATTTTCTATAAAATCAGAAGAAGTTAGAAAGGATTCCTCTATCTATTCTCACTTTTTATATCCCAAATCTTCCCTCTCACTCTACTAAAGAAATTCAAGCAAGCGATTACAGTTTAGCTATAAATATATCAGAACAGATAAAGCTATTCTTTCGTCTTCTCCCATCCAGACTATACTGTCGGTTGTGGAATCTCACCACATCAGCTTACGCTCGCGGACTTATTTGGCTAAGATATTTTAAATTTATCTAGGCGTCGCAGTCGAAGATAATACTTAAGGTATATCGAGACAAGACAACGACGAGAAAGCTAAAATAGATAGTCAAATTTACCGCCGGTCGGGAATTTCACCCTGCCCTGAAGACTCTTTTATCATAACAAAAAACGCTTGCAAGCGCAAGCATTTTGTACTGACCCCAAAAAGTTAGACAATTAATTTAAGCAAAGGATTTAGTTCTGTATTGCACAGGGCTAAGTCCTTTTAGTTTTACCTTAATTCGTTTATTGTTGTAGTAATCAATATAGTCTACAATAGCTTGTTCCAATTGCTTAAGCGACTGAAACGACTTTTCATAACCATAAAACATTTCGGATTTTAAAATGCCAAAGAAAGATTCCATCATACCGTTGTCTTGGCTGTTTCCCTTACGTGACATAGATGCTTGAATTCCCTTACTCTCCAAAAATTGATGGTAAGATGCATGCTGGTATTGCCAGCCTTGGTCACTATGGAGAATCGTATTCTCGTAGTGCTTCTCTGTGAATGCCTGTTCCAACATCGTTTTTACTTGTTCTAAATTAGGCGAAGTAGAGAGATTATAAGCAATAATTTCGCTGTTAAATCCATCTAAAACTGGTGATAAGTAAAGCTTTTGATCACTTGCTGGAATGGCAAATTCTGTCACATCTGTGTAGCACTTTTCCATTGTTTTAGAGCCTTCAAATTGACGTTGAATGAGATTCTCTGCTTTCTTGCCAACGTCTCCTTTATGAGAAGAATATTTTCGTTTCTGTCGTATTTTAGCTTGTAAATTGAGTACTTTCATCAAGCGTTGAACTCTTTTATGATTTACCAGATAACCACGATTTCTTAGTTCTAAATGAATCCGACGATAACCATAATTTCCCTTATGTTCGATAAAAATGGATTGAATTTCAGCTTTAAGCTCTTGATTTTTATCTAGTTTGTCTAGCTGTTTCAAGTGATAGTAGTAGGTCGAACGAGCTAGTTTAATGGCTTTTAGAAGAATATCTAACGAAAACTCAGTCATTAATTCTTGAACAATTTCTGTCTTTCTTCTTTCTCTTTTTCCTCCTTCAATCGGAGTTCTCTTAACTTTTTTAGGATAGCATTCTCCGCTCTCAGGTACTCATTTTCTGCTTTAAGACGTTCTAATTCTGTCCTCTCTTCAGGTCTCGTTTTTGGCTTACGTCCCATTTTAGGTATTCTCCCTCTTGTTTTCTCAACAATAGTATACCCGTTTTTCTTGTATTGTGCTAGCCAATTAAGAAGTATCGTACGACTTGGGAGGCCGTATTCAAGAGAAACTCTATCTTTAGTCCAGCCTTCATGTATGACTTTATGAATCATTTCTTGTTTTAAATCAGGAGAATAGTAACGATTTTTTCCTTTTTTGACGAACTCTATTCCGTAACGATCAATCAATTTAATCATGTACCTAATATTAGAATTGTTTATCCCAAATTTATTTGAAAGCTTCTCTAAGCTATATCCTTGTTTTCTAAGTTCATAGATCTGAACTTTATCATCATAAGTTAATTTCATAATAAAAACACCCCAAAAGTTAGATTTTTTCTGTCTAACTTTTGGGGTGCAGTTCATTTTGTTCATTTTCATTTTCATTTTTATTTCAATTTATCCACTTCATAGGTATGAACGAGTTCAAGACCAGCAAAGTTCTGCTGGCGGAGGGCTTCATAGACAATCATGCAGACGGTATTAGACACATTGAGACTGCGGACATGTTCATCATTCATGGGAATACGGAGAGCCTTTTCAGGATGTTCTCGCATAAAGTCCTCAGGCAAGCCCTTGTCTTCACGTCCAAATAGAAAATAATGGTCTTCTTTAATCGATAAATCCACATCAGAATACACTTTCTCAGCGAATTTAGAAATAAGATAGAGTTTGCCCTTCATCTGAGACATGAAATCCTCCAAACTCTCGTAAAAATAAATCTCTAGCTTATCCCAATAATCCAAACCAGCTCGCTTCATCTTGCGGTCATCGATAGGAAAGCCCATAGGCTTGATGATGTGGAGGGGAGAATTGGTCGCAGCGCAAGTACGCGCGATATTGCCTGTATTTTGTGGAATTTGTGGTTCAAATAATACAATGTGATTTGTCATGACTTGCTTCCTTTCACCATTGCAAAAAAATAGCCACACTGCCCGGAGTCAAGCTCAGCAAACAGCGTGGTTAAGGCATCGTTAACTTACCTCACAACAGGTTTGAAGTAAATCAACGAAACTACTTTCTTAGTATAACACTTTCAGAATCATTGTCAATAGAAACGACTTGATTTTTTCAATTTTTCAAGCTATTCCAAGGGTTTCTAGGAGAAAATTCTTAAATATCTGCAAAAATTGCTTACTCTTTTATACCTATCTATGGACTGGGAATGATGATATTATGACCTCGTTATCTCAAATACTGCTGTATGAACCCACTCATTATGAATTTGTAAGTCATCTTCTATAACCCTACTAAAGGTGAAGCTATTTTTTAAAAGCACCCTCTGAGAGGCTAGATTACCTGTTGCCGTTCCTGCAATAATTCTATTGAAACCATAAGTCGTGAAGGCTTTTTCTAAAACGAGTTTAACCGCTTCGCTGGCATAACCTAAATTGCTAACATTTTCCCCAATCCTATACCCAAGCTCTGCTGTTTTTCGATTATTCTCTAAAACACTTAAATTAATTCTTCCGACCATAACGCCTTGCGAATCTCTGATAAGATGCATGTAGACATCCCGATTCGTTTGTTCCGTTAACAATTCCCTTGTAATTTTTTTAAAACCTTCTAAATCAAAATAGTTAGCTGGTCTAGGAGGTAAATTCCGCTCAAAATACTCTCGATTCTCTTTTTCAAAAAAATAGACGTCTAAACTATTTTCTTCAGACAACAGCTCTAAACTTATCATTGTAAATCATCTCCCATCATTATATACATTCAACATTTTCCCATGTTTACACAAAATGAAATTAACACGATTTAAATTAAATACTTTTACTATTTTATATCGTCTCTACATTATGACACTGAACTTAGTTGAAAATGATTATATTTGAATAACTTTGATTTTGTAGTGTGAATTCTACTGTAAAATATACAAGATAATTCATGTTTTGTCAAAAAGTTTCAAGTATACAATTATTAACTTTATTTCTCTAATGAAAACTTTGACAATACTATTTCCAAGGGTTGTAAAATCGTCCCTGATTCTGCAAAATAAGTAGTAAACTAGCTACTAAAAACAAGGTTGCCAAGAGCAAAGTAAGATAGTCTCCTTTTTTCAAGGCCTGATAACTATACCATGTGCGTTTTTTCTCTTTTCCAAAGCGGCGAAGCTCCATAGCTGTCGCGATGGTATCAATGCGTTCTAGCGAGCTAAAAATCAGGGGAGTGATAATGCGCAGATTGCCTTTGATTCGTTGCATAAGAGAAGCTTTCTTGGATAATTCCATCCCACGCGCTTCCTGAGACATCTTGATGGTAAAGAATTCTTCCTGCAAATCTGGAATATAACGCAAGGTCAGGCTGACAGAATAGGCAATCTTGTAAGGCACACCAATTTGATTTAAACTGGATGCAAACTGACTAGGATGGGTTGTCATCAAAAAGATAATAGCCAGAGGAATGGTGCAGAGATACTTAATGGCCAAATTTAGCAGATAAAAGAGCTCCTGGCTGGTTAGGGTATAGGCACCAATTCCCTGCCAAATCACACTTCTCTCTCCGTAAAGTCCAACCCCATACTCGGGAGAAAAGAGATAGACCATCAAGACGTTTAAAACGGCAAATACCGTCGCAAAAACGGCCACAAAGGAAACATCTTTAAAGCGGATCTCTGAAAAATAGAGGAGAAAGACCGAAAAGATGGCAATCAGAACAAGCAGCCTGGTATCATAGCTAATCATGGCCGCCAATGACACGAGGATGAAAAAGAGAAGTTTCCCAGCTCCTGACAAGCGATGAATCACAGTATTTCGATGCTGGTAACCGATTAATTTAGCTTGCATCCTTCTCTCCTTTCTTTGTAAATGCCGTTAAAGCAAGTGGATCCACATCGAGTTTCTTAGCCAAGTTGAAGATTGAAGTTTCTTTTAGGTTGGCTTTTACTAGCAGCTCAGGATTGCTCAACAGACTAGCTGGATCAGTATCGGCAATCAATTCCCCATCTACCATGACAAGGGCCCTGTCTGAATAATCCAGCATCAATTGCATATCATGCGTAATCATGACAATGGTATGCCCTTGTTGATGCAGTTCTTCGAGAAATTCCATAATCTCAGTATAGTTCTTCTGGTCTTGACCTGCAGTCGGTTCATCTAAGAGGATGATTTCAGCTCCCAAGACCAAAATGGATGCAATAGTCACACGCTTTTTCTGCCCAAATGACAGGGCAGAAATGGGCCAATTACGGAATTCATAAAGACCACAGATTTTCAAAGTTTCATAGACTCTCGTTTCAATTTCCTTCTCATCCACACCTCGCAAACGAAGTCCCAGAGCCACCTCATCAAAAATCATATTGGTTGAAATCATTTGATTAGGATTTTGTAGTACATAGCCTACTCGTTCCGCCCGCTCTGCAACAGAATCTCCTTTGATATCCTGTCCTTCCCAAAGATAGCGACCTTCCGTCTGGATAAAGCTACTTAAAGCCTTGGCTAGAGTTGACTTCCCTGCTCCATTTTTTCCGACAATAGCAATTTTTTCACCCTTTTTAATATCTAAATGTAGGGATTTTAAAATAGGTCTATCATCATAAGAAAAAGACACATCATCTAGTCTAAAAAGTGACTGCAAATCTGGTGTCTCTTTTACCAATTCAGTCTGCAACTGAACCTGACCTTTTGAGATAGACAAGCTATTCAGATCTGCTAATTGTTCTTCCTTGACTAAATCCACACCCAATTGACGGAGAGTGGTTAGATAAAGGGGTTCTCGAATTCCATTTTGGGTCAATAAATCAGTCGCCAGTAACTGGTCAGACTCCCATTAAAGAGGATACGACCATCGTTTATCAGGACAATCCGATCCACAGGGCGATGCAGAACATCCTCCAAACGGTGCTCGATAATAAGAGTCGTCGTTCCCTCCTCCTTATGAATCTGATCAATCAATTCGATAATATCCTGACCTGACTTGGGATCAAGATTGGCGAGTGGCTCATCAAACAAGAGAATCGGACTCTCATCAATCAAGACACCAGCCAGACTGACCCGCTGCTTTTGTCCACCTGACAAATCCTGAGGACGCTGAGACAGTAAAGAAATAAGATCCAGCTTTTCAGCCCATTTATGAACACGGCTTTTCATCTCATCTAGAACTGTCACATCATTTTCCAGAGCAAAAGCCAAATCCTCTGCCACAGACAGACCGATAAACTGCCCATCTGTATCCTGCAAAACTGTACTGACCAGATGAGATTTATCGTAGATGCTCATATCAAAGGCTGCTTGCCCCTTGATCAAAAATTCTCCAGACATCTGACCCTTGTAAATATTGGGAATAATCCCATTCAAACACTGACCCAAGGTAGATTTACCCGACCCAGATGGACCAACAATTAAGACTTTCTCTCCCTTATAAATGGTCAAGTCCACCCCTTGCAAGGTTGGTTCTTGTTGCGTTTCATACCGGAAAGAGAAATCCTTCCACTCAATTATAGCTTCTTTCATCTTACTCTCTTCATTCGCTTCTTAGACTTCTATTTTATCATAAATCGAACCCTTCTTGCAGACTCTTCTCTTAAAATCTTAGCGCTAAAAAGATTCCTATCCTAGCTTACTTGCCTAACTAATCTATAAACATCGAAAAAGACTGGTTGCCCAGCCTTTTCCCTTATGTTAACCCTTTTTCAAGCTTCCTGAACGAGTCTGTGTACGTGAATAAGCTAGCAAGAGAAGGGTTCCTGCGATAGCTATAGTTACAGCGTTAGCAATTCCCGCAACAATCCCTTGGGCAAATACTTTTTCTGCCGCCTCTTGATAAATCACAACATCTCCAAGTGGTGCCAAGACACCCCAAACAAGAGCATTTGCAACAATCTGAATGAGGTTAAAGAAGACAATATCCTTCAACTCAAAAACCCCCTGTGTTACTCGAATATATTTTCTAAAGAGTCCTACAGCTAGACCAAAGAGCCCACTAGCAATAATCCAAGTCCACCAAAGACCGTAGCCAGCAAGAGAGTCCTTCACTGCATGCCCAATTAAACCAACAAGTAGTCCCACTAGAGGACCAAAAATGATAGACAAGAGGCTCTGTACCGCATACTGAAGCTGGATACTTGTATTTGGAACAGGGGTCGGAATGCTGATCATCCCGATAACAACAAAGAGCGCAGCTCCAACACCGATAGCAACAACTTGTTTAATTGATTGATTTTTCATCTATATTCTCCTATTTTATGATTCTATTTTCTTTATTTCAATGGTCCAAGATGAACCGACACCCACATTATAGGCCTTGGCAAAAGAACCTTGGTTGATAGCCAAACCTAAACGATAGAGAGAGTTGATGTAAAGGATTGGTTGCCCAATTCTCACATCTGCAAATGATTTGCCATAGACAACCTGATTTTGATAGACCAGCATATCTGCATGATAGATGGTCACTTCAAAACGGTCACCAAATTCTGGTTCCAGTTTGTAAAACTCTTCTCGTGTGATAGAGGTCCAGAGCGAACCAAAACGCACATCCAGAATATCAATGGCTCCCTTCACCAGATGATCTTCTATGATAGTCTCTACAACTGGAAGCTCCACAATCTGATCCACACTGAGCTCAGGTCCTACTTCCTCAAAAGTAATGTGACCGCTGGCCAGTTTAGCACCAGTATAGGCATAAACATCACGGCCGTGGAAAGTATAAGAATGCTCTGTATTTTGACGTCTATTGGCTACTTCAGAAATTTCACGAATAGCTACAACGCCAACGTGTTTCTTGATAAAAGAAAGCGTCCCATTGTCTGGTGTGACAATGTATTGATTTTTTGCAGTCTTGGCAACCACACTCTTACGTTTCGAGCCAACACCTGGGTCAACCACCGATACAAAAGTCGTTCCCTCAGGCCAGTAATCCACCGTTTGAAAGAGGCGATAGCTCCCCTCAAAAATATTATAAGGCGTGATATCGTGCGTCAAGTGATGAATTTTTAAGGTTGGAGACTCTTCTAAAGCCACTCCAATCATAGCCGATACAGCACCATCAACCAGACCAAAGTCTGATTGTAATACCAGTAAATTATTATTCATTTTGTCTCCTTGTATACCCTTTATCATACCATATTTCAGAGAAAGGTGCTAATAGCTATTTTAATTGATTAGGGTATAGTTTTACCTTATAGCAAATGTCCTACTAAAAGCTCTGGTTATTAGCTAGTAGGTGCATTTTTTCTTGAAAAAGGGTATGATAGTTACATCATGAAAAAGTAGGTTTTATTATGAAAATTATCCTTGTCGGAGGGGGAAAAGTTGGCTCTGCCCTCTGTCGCTCCTTGGTTGCAGAAAAGCATGATGTTTTGCTGATTGAGCAAGACGAAGCCGTTCTCAATCATATTGTTAATCGCTTTGACATCATGGGTATCCTTGGTAACGGGGCTGATTTTACCATCCTTGAGCAAGCAAGTGTCCAGGATTGTGATATCTTTATCGCCCTGACTGAATACGATGAAGTGAACATGATTGCAGCCGTTCTAGCCAAAAAAATGGGAGCTAAAGAGACCATCGTTCGGGTGCGGAACCCTGAATACTCTAACTCTTATTTCAAAGAAAAGAATATTCTCGGTTTTTCTCTTATCGTTAACCCTGAACTCTTGGCTGCCCGCGCTATCGCCAATATCATTGACTTCCCCAACGCCCTATCTGTTGAACGTTTCTTTGGTGGAAGAGTCAGCCTCATGGAATTTGTCGTCAAGTCCACTAGTGGTCTTTGCCAAATGCCCATTTCTGATTTTCGTAAAAAATTCGGTAATGTCATTGTCTGTGCTATAGAAAGAGATCATCAAATTATCATCCCAAGTGGTGACATGACCATACAGAATAAAGATAGAATCTTTGTCACTGGTAACCGTGTTGATATGATGCTCTTCCATAATTATTTCAAATCTCGTGCCGTGAAGAGCCTTCTCATCGTCGGTGCAGGTAGAATTGCCTATTATCTACTTGGTATTCTCAAAGACAGTCGTATCGATACAAAAGTCATTGAAATCAATCCCGAAATCGCCAGCTTCTTTAGCGAAAAATTCCCAAATCTCTACATCGTTCAAGGAGATGGTACCGCAAAAGATATCCTGCTGGAAGAAAGTGCTCAAAACTATGATGCCGTTGCGACTCTAACAGGAGTCGATGAGGAAAATCTGATTACCTCTATGTTCCTTGACAGGGTAGGTGTGCAGAAAAACATCACCAAGGTCAATCGTACCAGTCTCCTCGAGATTATCAATGCACCTGATTTTTCAAGTATCATTACACCTAAAAGCATTGCTGTAGACACGATTATGCACTTTATTCGTGGTCGAGTGAATGCCCAGTATTCAGATCTTCAGGCCATGCACCATCTAGCAAATGGTCAAATCGAAACCCTGCAATTCCATATCAAGGAAGCCAATAAAATGACTGCCAAACCTCTTTCTCAACTGAAATTGAAAAAAGGGGTTCTTATTGCAGCCATCATTCGAAAAGGCAAGACTATTTCCCTACTGGAGAGGAGATGCTGGAAGTCGGAGACAAGCTCCTAGTAACAACCTTGTTGCCAAACATCACCAAGATTTATGACTTAATCGCGAGGTAAGAGATGAATAAAAGTATGATTCGTTACCTCCTTTCAAAGTTGCTTTTGATTGAAGCTGTTCTTCTTTTGGTTCCTGTGGCTGTTGCTATCTATTACCGTGAATCGAGCCAAGTCTTTACAGCCCTCTTTTCGACTATAGGGATTCTCGTATTACTAGGCGGTTCAGGCATTTTACAAAAGCCAAAAAATCAACGGATTTATGCCAAGGAGGGAGTCTTGATTGTTGCCCTTTGTTGGATCCTTTGGTCTTTCTTTGGCGGTCTCCCCTTTGTCTTTGCTGGGCAAATTCCCAGCCTTATCGATGCCTTTTTTGAGATCAGCTCTGGCTTTACAACTACTGGAGCAACTATTCTGAATGACGTTTCAGTTCTCAGCCGTTCCCTCCTCTTTTGGCGAAGTTTTACCCACTTAATTGGAGGAATGGGAGTGCTTGTTTTTGCACTTGCTATTATGGATAATGCCAAGAATAGCCACCTAGAAGTGATGAAGGCTGAGGTTCCTGGCCCTGTTTTCGGTAAGGTTGTATCCAAACTCAAAAATACTGCCCAGATTCTCTATCTCCTTTATCTAGCTCTCTTCTCCCTCTTTGTCATCATCTATTATCTGGCTGGCATGCCCCTATTTGATAGTTTTGTCATTGCCATGGGAACAGCAGGTACAGGAGGTTTTACAGTCTATAACGATGGAATCGCCCACTATGGTAGCTCACTGATTACCTATCTAGTTAGTATCGGAGTTTTGGTTTTTGGGGTCAATTTCAATCTCTACTACTACCTCATGCTCCGTCGCGTCAAAGCCTTCTTTGGAGATGAAGAACTTCGAGCTTACTTGGTCATCGTGCTGGTTTCTACAGGCTTGATTAGCCTTAATACCCTCTATCTCTACCCAGGATTTTCCAAGAGCTTTGAAATGGCCTTCTTCCAGGTTTCCAATATTATTACAACGACTGGTTTTGGTTACGGAGACATTACCAACTGGCCCCTCTTCTCCCAGTTTATCCTCCTCTTCCTCATGGCAATCGGTGGTTCTGCTGGTTCAACCGCAGGTGGACTCAAGGTTATTCGAGGCCTCATCCTTTCAAAAATTGCTAAAAACCAGATTTTGTCAATTCTATCACCCCACCGTGTTTTGACCCTACATGTTAATAAAACTGTGATTGATAAGGATACCCAGCATAAAATTCTCAAGTACTTTGTCATCTATGCTATGATTTTGCTAGCGCTTATCTTTATTGTCAGCCTAGACAGCAATGATTTTCTGGTTGTGACTAGCGCTGTCTTTAGCTGTTTCAATAATATCGGGCCTATTCTAGGAACCACTTCTAGCTTCGCAATCTTTAGTCCTATCTCAAATTCTCCTCTCCTTTGCAATGATTGCAGGCCGCTTGGAGATTTACCCAATCCTCCTTCTCTTTATGAAGAGAACTTGGTCTAAGAGATAAAATACAACCACACCTTGTATCTTACAAAGTGTGGTGTTTTTATACTATTCAAACCATGTCAGCTTCGCCTTGCCGTAGGTATGGTTACTGACTTCGTCAGTTCTATCCACTACCTCAAAACAGTGTTTTGAGCTGACTTCGTCAGTCTTATCTACAACCTCAAAGCAGTGCTTTGAGCAACCTGTGGCTAGCTTCCTAGTTTGCTCTTTGATTTTCATTGAGTATCAAATACCTCCCGTATCTTTGAATCTCGGTCAGACATTTCAGTACCTGACTTAAGGAATTTAAGAACCCCAAAAACCCTCAGTCGACTGACCGAGGGTTCCTTATTTCATTACTTAAGAACTTGATTAGCTCAATGCATCCAATGCATCATCCATTGAAAGAACTTCGTGGAAGACACGTTGTGTCAATTCAGTTTTTTGTTCTGGAGTGAGGTATTTAGTGTTTACACAGTATCCAGAGATACGTACGATAACGTCTTCACCTGACATGATCTTTTCGTAAACATCGTTCAAGTCCATAACGTTCAAGTTAACGTGTTGTCCACCGTTTTCAAAGTAACCATCAAGGATTGTTACCAAGTTATCAACTTGTTCGTCACGAGTCTTACCAAGAGCACGAGGTGATACTTGTGTAGTCAATGAGATACCATCAGCTGCATAACTAAAGTCAAGGCTAGAAAGTGAATTCAAGTTTTGCAACCATCCACCTTTAGCTTTGTTAGATGGGTTAGCACCTGGTGAGAAGAATTCAAGTTTAGACAAGTTCACAGAACCATCTTCGTTGAGGTATACACCTTTGTGAACTGGTGAGTTACCAGTTTGTTTAGAGTAAGCAACGTTAGATGTGATTGTCAAAAGTGATACTGTAGCTTCTGCGTCTTTGTAAAGTTTGTGGCTACGTAGACGAGTTGTATAAGCTTCAATCAACCATTCTGCCAATTCGTTTGAACGTGGGTCATCTTCACCCCAACGTGGGTATTCACCGATTGTTTCGTAGTCGTAGATGTAGCCATTTTCATCACGGATTGGTTTAACTGTAGCGTATTTGATAGCTGACAATGTATCAACTGTATTGGCAAATCCACAGATACCAAATCCCATGTTGGCACGTTGTTTAGTTGGCAAGAAGGCCATTTGAACAGCTTCGTAGTTGTACTTATCAGTCATGTAGTGGATGATGTTCAAAGCATCTACGTAAGTGTCAGTCAACCAGTCAAGAGATTTTTCAAAGTTAGCTTTAACTGATTCAAATTCAAGAACTTCATCACGGATTGGTTCGATGTCAAATACTTTGTAGTCTTTATGAACATCGTCGTAACCACCGTTCAAACCAGTAAGAAGGGCTTTCAATACGTTTACACGAGCACCGAAGTACTGGATGTTGTGGCGTTGTTCTTCATTTTCTGGGTCAAGTGGAGACACACAGCATGAGATACAGCTCATTTCACCATATCCGTCTTTAGCCATTGTTGTTACACCTTCGTATTGGATAGAAGAGTGTTTGTGGCTCATGTGCATACAGTAGCGACGGAAGTTGTATGGCAATTTGTCAGTCCAAAGAACTGTCAAGTTTGGTTCTGGTGAGTTACCGATGTTGTCAAGAGTGTTCAAGAAACGGTAGTCCATCTTAGTAACACGGTGACGACCGTCGTTACCCATACCAGCCATAGAAGTTGTGATGAAAGTTGGGTCACCTGAGTACAATTGGTCGTAAGCTTTTGTACGAGCAAATTTAACTGTACGAAGTTTCATAACGAAATCATCAACAAATTCTTGGATTTCTGATTCAGTAAATGTACCACGAGCAAGGTCACGTTCTGCAAAGATGTCCAATACGATTGGCACACGTCCTAGAGATGTAGCAGCACCGTTGATAACACGGCAGACAGACATGAAGGCGATGTTAACCCATTGGATCGCTTCTTTAACGTTCATCGCTGGTTTGCGAACATCAACTCCGTAAAGGTCACCCAAGCGAACAACTTGTTGCAATGCTTGGTATTGAAGGTTGATTTCTTCACGAAGACGGATTGTTTCTTCATCGATTTCTTCGATTGCATTCCAGTCGTTTACTTTTTCTTGCATCAAGTAGTCTGCACCGTAAAGAGCAAGACGTGCGTAAACACCGATGATACGTCCGCGTGAGTATGCATCTGGAAGACCAGTTACAGTGTGAGCGTGACGAGCGCGACGGATGTTTGAAGTGTAAGCACGGAAGATACCGTCGTTAACTGTTGTTACGTATTTAGTGAAGATTTCGTGAACAGCTGGATCTGGTTCGTATCCATTTTCTTTCAAAGTAGTTTCAGCCATACGGATACCACCTTTTGGCATGAAGTTCAATTTGAAGAGTTCATCATTTTGGATACCATAGATAACTTCGTTTTCTTTATCGATAAATCCTGCTGGAATATCAGCGATAGATGTTGGACGAGTGTCCATTGGGAAACGAGTTTCTTCGTAGTGAGCCTTAGTTTCTTCTACAATTTTTTTGATGTGAAGTGAACGTTCTGTTGGCCCTGCAAGGAAGCTTTCATCTCCATCGTAAGGTGTGTAGTTAGCTTGTACAAAGCGTGATACACTTGCTTTTTCTTTCCAATCTACGCCTTTGAAGCCTTCCCAAGCTTTGTCAAAAATATCTTGTGCTTCAACAACTGTTTTAACAACCATGTTAATGTCCTCTGTTTTCTTTCTAGTAACAGTCATCTGTTACATTTATGAAACCAGTATACCATACAGTAACCGATTTCAACAAGCAAAAATTCCTTATTTTTACACTTTCTTTTCTAACACAGACCGTATTCTATACCAAACTGTATTATATTTTTGAAAAAAGAAAGTCCTTTTTTCTTTTTTTCAGAAAAAAGGGTATAATAAAAGAAAATAAGCAGTAAAAAGGTGCTAGGCATGTTGATTTTCCCCTTATTAAATGATTTGTCAAGAAAAATCATCCATATTGACATGGATGCCTTTTTGCTGCGGTGGAAATCAGAGATAATCCTAAACTCAAAGGAAAACCTGTCATTATCGGAAGCGACCCTCGGCAAACAGGTGGGCGGGGAGTCGTTTCTACCTGTAGCTATGAAGCACGAGCTTTTGGTGTTCATTCTGCCATGAGTTCCAAGGAAGCTTATGAACGCTGTCCCCAGGCCGTCTTTATCTCAGGGAATTATGAAAAATATAAATCTGTGGGCCTCCAGATTCGAGCGATTTTCAAGCGTTATACAGATTTGATTGAGCCTATGAGTATTGACGAAGCCTATTTGGATGTAACAGAAAATAAACTCGGGATTAAGTCAGCAGTCAAAATCGCTCGCCTCATTCAAGAGGATATCTGGCAGGAACTTCATTTAACTGCTTCTGCTGGCGTTTCCTACAACAAATTCTTAGCTAAAATGGCTAGCGATTATCAAAAACCACATGGTTTGACAGTGATTCTACCTGATCAAGCTGAGGATTTTCTCAAACAAATGGATATTTCCAAGTTTCATGGAGTAGGAAAGAAGACGGTGGAACGGCTTCATCACATGGGTGTTTTTACTGGCGCTGATTTGCTTGAAGTGCCTGAAGTGACCCTGATAGACCGCTTTGGCAGACTGGGCTATGATCTGTATCGAAAGGCTCGTGGTATCCACAACTCCCCCGTCAAATCCAACCGCATCCGTAAATCAATCGGCAAGGAAAAAACCTATGGGAAAACTCTCCGTGCCGAGGAAGACATCAAAAAAGAGCTGACTCTTCTATCAGAAAGAGTCGCTCTCAATCTACATCAACAAGAAAAAGCTGGAAAAATTGTCATTTTGAAAATCCGCTACGAGGACTTTTCAACTCTTACTAAACGAAAAAGTCTGGCTCAAAAACACAAGATGCTAGTCAGATAAGCCAAATAGCCCTACAACTCTATGAAGAGTTAAGCGATAAAGAAAGAGGTGTCCGCCTGTTGGGGATTACCGTGACTGGATTTTGAAACTCAATAAAAATCAAAGAGCAAACTAGGAAGCTAGCCGCAACACTGTTTTGAGGTTGCAGATAGAGCTGACGCGGTTTGAAGAGATTTTCGAAGAGTATAAAACCTTGAAGAGTTGCCCCTTCAAGGTTTTTCTTATACAAATAAACGAACAAAGCTATAAAGTAGCAAGATACTACCAAGCACGATACGGTATTTACCAAAAAGGGTAAAGTCGTGTTTTTTCACATAGTTGGTCAAGAAACGAATAGCGACCATGCTGACTGCAAAGGCTACTCCCATTGCAACTAAGAGCAAGAACAATTGCCCAAAGCTCAAGAGCTGTCCTGCTTTCACAAATTTGAAAATCTTTAATGCACTAGCTCCAAACATAACAGGAATTCCAAGATAGAAGGTAAATTCTGTCACAACAGAACGACTAGTTCCATTCAATAAACCACCGACGATCGTTGCCCCAGAACGGCTTGTCCCTGGTAAAAGGGCAAGAACTTGGAAGAGACCGATATAGAAGGCTGTCGTATAAGGAAGCTTGTCCAACTCTGTCACACTTGGCTCGATAGCACGCGCTTTATTGCGCTTTTCCAAATAGATAAAGGCAATCCCATAGATAATCAACATGAGAGCAACAGAAACCATATTATGGAAGTGGGTATCAAACCAATCATCAAACTTAAAGACGGCAAGTAAAGGCAAAGTTGCAATCAAGACCTTCAACCATAGTCTCCAAGTCTTACGAACTTCCTGCTTATCCTTAGTCGCTTTGAAAGGATTGAGCTTGTTAAAGTAGATTACCATAACCGCTAAAATCGCACCTAGCTGAATCACGACATTAAACATGGACATAAATGCTTCGTTTTGATTTTGGTATTGGATAAATTCCTCCGCTAAAATCAAATGACCTGTACTGGAAATCGGCAACCATTCCGTAATTCCTTCAACAATCCCGAAGAAGATAGATTTTAAAATTTCAATAAGATACATAGATTACTCCTTTTTTTCTATCTTCCATTATAGCATATTTTTTCAGCCTGTGACAGCTCTCTTTAAAAGGCGCCGATACTGCCACCGCCTCCGCCTCCAGAGAAGCCACCGCCAGAACTTCCACTTCCAGAAGATACGGAGTAGGTACTTGCTGTATTTGCGACACTAGCATAATGACTCATTTGCGCTGTTGAATGATAAAACATACTGTGCCAGCCATAAGCTACATAGAGGTTTATATCTGGATTTTCCACTTGAATCTTATGAACCTTCATCAAATGACTAACCTTATCCGCATAGCCAAATAAGGTCGCATAGACCAAGAGGCGATTCCAGACCACAATACTTTCCAACTCTGCCTGATCCAATCGTGCAATCTCACGCAACATATTTTCAAAACTGGTCCAGAGATAGTAGACTTCTGCTCCTGCTTCATTTAGGACACCATCACGATTATCTAATCGAAGCTTCCAATAATAGAAAACAGCCAAAGCCAAACCTAGAAAACCAAGTATTGGCAAGAGGAGGTAAAAATAAGCATGAACATCCAAACTATACAAGAACAAACCAAATCCAATAAATAGAGGTAGAATCGTAGAGAGTCCCATACCCACTTGCAAGACCTTTTCCAAGCCAGTTAAAGGACGATAGTACTCTGGAAGCCCCCAGAAGGAAACTCGACTTCTCACTCCTTCTTGCATCTCTTTCAATACTTCTTCAAAAGAAGATTTGAGCTGACGCCCCTTTGCTTGAATCTGTTTTTCATCAGAGACTTTTGCCCCACGATAAAGACTATCAGATACCTTGTAATCCGCAAACAAATTGGAAAGAGTTGCTTCTTTTTTGCCTGAAAAGGCCAGATTTAGACAGTCTCTCTCAAAACTGGACAAACCATCTTCTTTTACCAGCCTCAAACCAACTGCATCTCCCTCTGAAATAATAGAGACATTCCCACGGTCAATCACATCTAATAAGGTAGCTTGAATAAGTTGGTCAAAGGTGAATTTTCCTGCTCCTTTTGTTAGAGGACTCACTTCCTCCAAGGAGGTCGAGTAGACAGCCTCCGATAAAACCATAGGCTCTAATTCCATTGGTGGTTCGTAGAGACGATGATTTTTGGCATATTTGACTGAAGGAGTGATCTTTCTTCTATAAATAAAATAGAAGCAGGCACTCAATGACAAGGAGATGGAAAGTATGGAAGGAAAGACCCATGTAACGAGCTGTTTACTTTGCTCTTTTTCTTTAAAAATCGAGTCTTCTATCCTATTAAACTCTTCTAAACGATTCCCTTTCAAACCCTGATCCCTAGCGCTAGCAAAATCGGTCCGAGGCCAGTAGGCATGCAATTCAACTCCACGCTTAGCCGGAAGATTATCTAAACGAATAGTATAATCAAGGCTACTCTTTTCAATCGTTCCCTCTCTAAAAAGTTTCCCTGTATGGAAAAAGAGTTTTTCAGCTCCCTTGTCGCCCCTTACATGAAATTCAAACTTTCCAATAGCTCCTGAACTATCTGTTAAAGGTTGCCAATTTAATTCAGCGATGTCATCATAAAGGAAAAGCAAATTTTTTAAGTTCCAGGTGAGGTCAACTTCAACTATGTCGCCCCCCTGACCTGAATTGTAGACTTTCACAGTATAACCATTTGCTTCTTCTGTCACTTCGCTCGTAACATCTATCAGTTCAGCACCATTTTTCGCGGTCTGAACCTTTGGATGAGGATCAATGTCAAATCCGCTAGGCATCTTGCCAGCACGTCCAAGTCCCACGATTTGGCCCTTAAAGTCCTCCTCAAACTGATAAACTATCTTTTGTCTAAATTCTGCTGTATTGTCTGCATGAATATACAAATCCCCTTGATAAGAGTTTATCTTGAAATCAATGGCAAAAACAGAGAATGGCAAAAGGCAAAACAAGCCTAACACTAGTAAGAAAAAAGTTTTTTTCATCAACTAAGCCCCCTTTTTATCTTTGCTATCATTATATCATTTTTTCATAAGTAAGGGCTTACCTATATTGAAAAATAGAGTTTTTTTCGATAAAATAGGAGACAGTTATTTTTTAATAGATTAGAAATAGGAGAAATCATGAAAAAAATATACTTATCTATTTTCACAAGTCTCTTACTGATGCTGGGACTTGTCAATGTTGCTCAAGCCGATGAATATTTACGCATCGGTATGGAAGCAGCATATGCCCCCTTTAACTGGACCCAGGACGATGATAGCAATGGAGCTGTCAAAATCGATGGAACCAACCAGTATGCCAATGGATACGATGTTCAAATCGCCAAGAAAATCGCTAAGGACTTAGGTAAAGAGCCTTTGGTTGTTAAAACCAAGTGGGAAGGTCTAGTCCCTGCCCTTACTTCTAGTAAGATTGACATGATTATCGCAGGTATGAGTCCAACTGCCGAACGTAAACAAGAAATTGCCTTTTCAAGCAGTTACTACACTAGCGAACCAGTTTTGCTTGTCAAAAAAGATTCTACTTATGCAAACGCAAAATCTTTGGATGACTTTAACGGTGCGAAAATCACTTCTCAACAAGGTGTCTACCTCTACGACTTGATTGCACAAATCCCAGGTGCTAAAAAAGAAACAGCAATGGGAGACTTCGCTCAAATGCGCCAAGCACTTGAGGCCGGTGTCATCGATGCCTATGTTTCTGAACGCCCTGAAGCACTGACTGCTGAAGCTGCGAACTCTAAGTTTAAGATGGTCCAAGTAGAGCCAGGTTTCAAGACTGGAGAAGAAGATACAGCTATTGCCATTGGACTTCGTAAAGATGACAATCGTATTAGCCAAATCAATGCCAGCATTGAAACCATTTCAAAAGACGACCAAGTTACCTTGATGGATCGTATGATCAAGGAACAACCTGCCGAAGCTACAACAACTGAAGAAACTAGCAGTAGTTTCTTTAGCCAAGTCGCTAAAATTCTTTCTGAGAACTGGCAACAACTCTTGCGTGGTGCTGGTATCACTCTTTTAATCTCAATCGTCGGAACCATCACAGGTCTCATTATTGGACTTGCCATTGGTGTCTTCCGTACTGCTCCTCTCTCTGAAAATAAAGCTATTTATGGCTTACAAAAACTAGTCGGCTGGATCCTCAATGTCTACATTGAAATTTTCCGTGGTACACCAATGATCGTTCAATCGATGGTTATCTACTACGCAACTGCCCAAGCTTTCGGTATCAACCTTGACCGTACACTGGCTGCTATCTTCATCGTTTCGATTAACACCGGAGCCTACATGACTGAAATCGTTCGTGGTGGTATCCTAGCAGTTGACAAGGGACAATTTGAAGCCGCGACTGCTCTTGGTATGACCCATAACCAAACCATGCGTAAGATTGTCCTCCCTCAGGTAGTTCGTAACATCCTACCAGCAACTGGTAATGAATTTGTCATCAATATCAAAGATACATCTGTATTGAACGTTATCTCGGTTGTCGAACTTTATTTCTCAGGAAATACCGTGGCAACTCAAACTTATCAATACTTCCAGACATTTACAATCATCGCCGTGATTTACTTTGTCCTCACTTTCACCGTAACACGTATCCTACGCTTCATCGAACGCCGCATGGACATGGATACCTATACTACAGGTGCTAATCAAATGCAAACGGAGGATTTGAAATAATGACCCAAGCAATCCTTGAAATTAAACACCTCAAAAAATCCTATGGACAAAACGAAGTGCTAAAAGACATTTCTCTCACTGTCCACAAGGGAGAGGTAATCTCTATCATCGGAAGCTCTGGAAGCGGGAAATCGACCTTCCTACGCTCCATTAACCTACTTGAAACACCAACTGATGGACAAATCCTTTATCATGGACAAAACGTCCTCGAAAAAGGCTATGACCTCACGCAATACCGTGAAAAGTTGGGAATGGTGTTCCAATCCTTTAATCTCTTTGAAAATCTCAACGTCCTTGAAAATACAATCGTCGCTCAGACAACTGTCCTTAAGCGTGAACGTACAGAAGCTGAAAAGATTGCCAAAGAAAACCTGGAAAAGGTCGGCATGGGAGAACGCTACTGGCAAGCCAAACCAAAGCAACTCTCAGGTGGTCAAAAACAACGTGTCGCCATTGCACGCGCCCTCTCCATGAATCCTGACGCTATTCTCTTTGATGAACCAACATCAGCTCTCGATCCAGAAATGGTTGGAGAAGTCCTTAAATCATGCAGGAACTGGCCCAAGAAGGCTTGACTATGATTGTCGTAACCCATGAAATGGAATTCGCTCGTGATGTCTCTCACCGTGTTATCTTTATGGATAAGGGTGTTATTGCTGAAGAAGGCAAACCAGAAGACCTCTTCACCAATCCTAAAGAAGAACGTACAAAAGAATTTCTTCAACGTTATCTCAAATAAAAAGAAAAGGCTGCAGTAATTATGCAGTCTTTTTGCTGTCCTCATACTCTTCGAAAATCTCTTCAAACCACGTCAGCTCTATCTGCAACCTCAAAACAGTGTTTTGAGCAGGCTACGGCTAGCTTCCTAGTTTGCTCTTTGATTTTCATTGAGTATCAAAATGAAAAGGCAGACCCAATTCAAGAATCCGCCATTATCCAAAGATTAATCTTCAAATTTTTCATGATTTTTTTCATAGAAATCAATTAAACCTAGAGCTGTTTCAAATGAAATATTTTTTACTTTTGCACGACCCTGCGCTAGAGCAATGATAGACATTTCACGCGCATTCGTTTCCTTAGAGATACGGTAGCCTGTGATTTTCTTATCACGAACCCAGCCAACAACTGATTCTACTTTTTCAAAGTTTGACTTAGCCATGTCCTTCTCCTATTTTCTTCTTTACGATATATTATTCTATACGTTTTTATGTCTTTTGTCAATAAAAAAACATATATTCAATAAAATAAAAGATCTTTATTTTTCTTACTTCTTTTTTAAAGCTTATAATATATAGGTTTTTACTTACTATAAACCATTAGTAACCACCTAAAAAATAATTGCATTATTAAACTTCAAATGTGTAAGAATATTCATATAAACTACATACCAGCTACTCAATAGGATAGACAGGAGTCATATTCAAGTAATTCTATACATTCCTTTAAAATTATTAAAGCTATCAAAGATCATATTTTCCTCTGATCACCTCTTAACTATCTCTTTCCTTTCTCTTTGTCTGAGGTCCCTTCCTGTCATTATTTAAATCTTATTTTCTTTTTCAACTGGTACAATGGACTTGTTTCATCAGCTTTTACATATTCTTTTCAAACACCACTTCATAGTCAGCATCTAGAATATGACTTCCTAATGTCACAAACTTTTTCTACTATTATCATTTTACAAGTATCAGATTAATTTTATCAATTAAATCATCAAAGTTGTCTCATAAATACTGATTATTTTCTCTATTTGCCATTATATTTAGACAATTTTTAAATTAGTTATATATAAAACATCGTATTCTAAATAGTAGCCTTATATATAGCAAGTAATTCTTTTTTATTATTATAAACGGAAACAAAAATAATAGGTACTATAATAAGTTGTAGTAGAAATAGTAGGATAGTTTTCCTAAGTTCATAGGAATCGCCCCCTTTCTTTACCCTCATTATAGCACCTATACATCAGTTGTGCAAATAATATGATATTTTTTTATTAGTCCTCAGACAAGCATATTATAGAGCGTTTCATTACCATTCAAGTTAATATAAGATGGATCAAACCCTTCCATGCGACGAATTAGACCTGCATAATCATGCTTATCTGCCAAGGCAATCCCAATCAATACTGGTCCTGTCCCCTTGCTAGCTCGTTTGATATACTCAAAACGTGTGATATCATCATTTGGCCCCAGGATATCATTTACAAATTCACGCAAAGCTCCTGGACGCTGTGGAAAATTGACCACAAAATAATGCTTGATTCCATCATAAATCAAGGCACGCTCCTCCATTTCTGGCATACGGTTGATATCATTATTTCCTCCAGAAATGATACAACAAATGGTCTTCCCCTTGATATATTCAGCCAAACCTCTAAAGAGGCGATACTAGCCGCTCCAGCAGGTTCTGCGACTATCCCTTGCTTAGAGTAGAGGTCAATCAAGGTTTCAGAAATCAATCCCTCATCGACACCTACCAAAGTTTGAACATGTTGACGAGTTGCCTCATAGGTCAATTGACCTACCTTTTGTACAGCAATCCCATCCGCAAATTTGTCAATTTCTTTGAGTTTAACAGGTCCACCAGCTTCAAAGGCAGCCTTCATGGAACGCGCTCCATTCGCCTCTACTCCGATAACCTCAATCTCTGGACTTGTTTCCTTGATATAGGTAGAAACCCCAGCAATCAGACCGCCACCACCAACAGGAACCAAGACAGCATCAAAATCAATCGATTCTTTTCGAGCTTCTTCTAAAATCTCATAAGCAACTGTCCCTTGACCAGCTTGAACATGGGCATCATCAAAAGGATCAATAAAGGTACGATTTTCAGAAACTGTAAATTCTTGAGCTGCTTTGGCTGAGGCATCAAAGGTATCTCCAACTAGTTTAATGGTTACGAAGTCCCCACCAAAAAAGCGAACTTGACCAATTTTTTGTTGCGGAGTTGTAATTGGCATAAAAATAGTAGCAGGTATTTTCATCTCATTACAGGTATAGGCTACTCCCTGCGCATGATTTCCCGCAGAAGCGCAGACTACCCCACGCTCACGCTCTTCCTTGCTGAGCTGAGAAATTGCATAATAGGCACCACGAATTTTAAAAGAGCGAACACGCTGGGCATTTTCTTTTTTCAAATAAATCTTAGCACCATACTTCTCCGATAAATAATGGTCATAATCCAGTGGGGTATTCACAACCACACCATTCAAGACCTTGTGAGCCTTGATTATATCTTTTGAACTTAACATCATTTTCTCCTAGACTATTTCATACTATCACAATCCATCCTCTTAAAAGAAAGATGAATTGATTATAAAAGCGAGTTAGTCCCCCAACTCGCCTTCACCTTAATTTCTATAAATTAGTTATAGATTTTAAATGCATCATCGTCGTTTTTACCAACGAATGGCATTGCTTTACGCAATTCTGCACCAACTTTTTCAATTTCAAGGTTAGCTGCTTGTTCACGGTAAGCAGTCAATTTTGGACGTCCAGCTTTATAGTCATTTACAAAGTCATTTGCAAATTTACCATTTTGGATGTCTGCCAAGACAGCCTTCATATTTTCTTTAACTTGTTCAGTGATTACACGTGGACCTGATACATAGTCACCGTACTCAGCAGTGTTTGAAATTGATTGACGCATTTTCTTGAATCCACCTTCGTAGATCAAGTCAACGATCAATTTCATTTCGTGAAGAACTTCAAAGTATGCCAATTCTGGAGCGTAACCTGCTTCTGTCAAGACTTCGAAACCTGCTTCGATAAGGGCAGTCAAACCACCACAAAGTACAGCTTGTTCACCAAACAAATCTTCTTCAGTTTCTTCTTTGTAAGTTGTTTCAAGAAGACCTACACGAGCTGCTCCAACACCTTTACACCAGTCCATAGCAATGTTTTTAGCATTTCCTGTTGCATCTTGGTATACTGCGTAAAGAGCTGGAACACCAAATCCTTCTTCGTAAGTACGACGTACCAAGTGTCCTGGTCCTTTAGGAGCACACATGAAGACATCTACATCTGCAGGAACTTTGATAAATTCAAAGTGAATGTTGAAACCATGGGCAAATCCAACTGCATTTCCAGCTTCCAAGTTTGGAGCGATTTCTACTTCGTACAATTCTTGTTGGATTTCGTCTGGTGCCAAAAATCATGATAACGTCAGCCAATTTAGTTGCTTCTGCTACTGTGTAAGTGTCAAATCCATCTTCTTTTTGCTTTGTCAAAAGATTTACCTGGACGTACACCGATGATGACATCACGACCTGAGTCACGCAAGTTTTGAGCATGCGCATGTCCTTGTGAACCATAACCGATAACGGCGATTTTTTTACCGTCAAGTGCTGCTACTTTAACATCTTTTTCATATTCCATTTGAACTGCCATAGTTTTTCTCTCTTTTCTATTATTTATTGCCTTTTAGGCTGGTTTAACAAATTTAAGTTGGATTTTTAATCGCGGGTAAATCCAGTTGCACCCGTACGAGCGATATTGCGAATACCGTATGGTCGAATGACTCGCAATAGAGCTTCACTCTTTTCAGCATTTCCTGTCATCTGAATGGTAATCGAGCTTGGTGCTACGTCTACCACCGTTGCACGGAAAGGTTGAATAATCGCTAGAATCTCAGCTCGTTTCTCAGCTGGTGCTGACATCTTAACCAAAATCACCTCGCGCTCCAAATGAGGCTTGTCTGTAATATCTCGAATGCGAATCACATCAATCTGACGATTGAGCTGTTTGATAATTTGCTCCACCTCATCATGTGAAGCTACATCAATAATAATGGTGATACGCGATACATTCGGATCTTCTGTTGCTCCAACAGAGATGCTTTCGATATTAACCTGACGGCGAGACAGGACACCGGTAAAGCGATTGAGGACTCCTGAACGATTTTGTAGTTTTGCTGTTAACATTCTACGCATGGAACTTCACCCCCAACATCTCATGATTACTCTTACCAGCTGGTACCATTGGTAACACCTGTTCCTTACGAGAAATATCTACCTCAATTAGCATAGGAACATCCTCCGTGATGACTTCAAGGTCTTGAGCCAAGGTCTCAGGATTGTCAAACTTATAGTTTTTAATGCCATAAGCCTGTGCCATCAATTGGAAATCAGGAAGGGTATCAAAGACTGACTCTGATGTTCTACCTTCATAGAAGGATTCCTGCCACTGGCGGACCATTCCAAGTGAGTGGTTGTTCAGCATAACCACCTTGATTGGCACCTTGTAAATGTTCAAAATAGCCAATTCCTGGTTGGTCATTTGGAAACCGCCATCCCCAACAAACAAGACTACTTCCTTATCTGGGTTAGCAATTTTAGCACCGATTGCTGCTGGAATTCCAAATCCCATCGTTCCCAAACCACCTGAAGTCACTAACTGACGTTCATTTTGGTAGGGATAATACTGGGCTGTCCACATTTGGTGTTGGCCAACGTCTGTTACTACAATGGCATCACCATTCGTCAACTCACCGATGCGTTCAATAACGGCCTGAGGTTGAACCACACGCTCTTTCTTATCATAAGAACGAACACGGTTCTTGTCTTTAGTAACTTTTTCAATCCATTTTTCAGTATTGTTATGAACGGTTGGTTCGGCCAGCAACATTTGCAAGGCTTTTTTCGCATCTCCAACTACAGGAATATCTGCACTGATAATCTTGCCAATCTCGGCTGGGTCAATATCAATGTGGGCAACCTTAGCATTCTTAGCGAAGGTCTTAGGATTCCCCGTCAAACGGTCATCAAAACGGCAACCAATACTAATCATAAGTCCGCTTCCGTCATGGCAATATTAGCTGCGAATGACCCGTGCATGCCTCCCATTCCAAGGAAGAGTGGGTGACTCGTTGCAATCGTTCCTTGTCCCAAAAGACTGGTTACCACTGGAATTTGATAGCGTTCTGCAAATTCATTTAATTCTGTAGCTGCTTCAGCATAGCTAATTCCACCACCGGCTAGCAAGACTGGTTTTTTAGCCTTGGATAATTGCTTCAAGATTTTCTTGATTTGCATATCATTTGGCTCAAGAGTTGGCTGATAGCTTGGTAGATTGACTTCTGGTGAATAGATGAAGTCTGTTTCTAAAGCAGATACGTCTTTAGGTAGGTCAATGACAACTGGCCCTGGACGGCCTGTAGTTGCAATATGGACAGCTTCCGTAATGATACGCGGAATATCAGCCGTCTCACGAACTTGGTAATTGTACTTAGTGATTGGCATGGTAATTCCCACGATGTCTGCCTCCTGAAAGGCATCTTTCCCAATCCCTGCTCTCGCCACCTGACCTGTAAAGACCAAAAGGGGAACGCTATCGCTCATGGCATCTGCAATCCCTGTAATGGCATTTGTTGCTCCTGGTCCGCTAGTGACGACGGCAACACCCAACTTTCCAGTTGATTTGGCATAACCTTCAGCTTCATGCAGACAACCTTGCTCATGGCGTCCTAGAATGTGGCGAATGCCTTTAAAATTATATATCGCATCATAAAAAGGCAAGACTGCACCACCAGGATAACCAAAGATGGTATCAATTCCTAAATCACGAAGTGTTTCCAAAACTAGGTCCGACCCCGTCTTAGGAGATTCTAAACTGATTTTCTCCATTGTTCCCCTTTCTCTTCTCTTAAAAATAACTTGTTACTATCATACCATTTTTTCAAAATTTTTCAAGAGAAAAGAAGAAATTTTCTGAATTTTCTATTTTAACGTTTATTTATGAATATTATTTTTGTTTTTATTAAAAAGATAGCGATTTTATTATTCAAAAAGAAAAAAAGAACTGATTTCTCAGTCCTTCATTAATCTTATTCCACACTAAATAGGTATGGGTAAACAGGTTGTTGACCTTGGTGAATCTCTACTTCAACGTCTTCGAATTCTTCTGCGATTTCTTGGGCAATTTCATTGACAAGTTCTTCGTTTCCGTCTTCACCGATGTAGAAGGTTACAATCTCACTATCTTCATCCAACATATGTTTCAATGTTTCTGTCAAGGTTTGGTGCATGTCAGGGTTTGACACGAGAATTTTCCCATCCACCATACCAAGATTATCGTTTTCATGGATTTCTAAGCCATCAATGGTTGTATCACGCACGGCTGTTGTGACGCTTCCACTAACAACATCGCTAAGAGCAACAGTCATACGCTCTTGATTTTCTTCGATGGACTTGCTTGGATCAAAGGCAAGAAGACTTGTCAAACCTTGAGGAAGAGTACGGGCTTCTACCACTACTGCTGGTTGTTCCAAAACTTCTGCTGCAGATTGAGCTGCCATGAAGATATTCTTGTTATTTGGCAGGAAGATGATGTTACGAGCGTTGACCTGTTCAACAGCCTTGATAAAGTCTTCTGTTGAAGGGTTCATGGTTTGACCGCCTTCGATAACATAATCCACACCTTGAGAACGGAAGATATCTGCTAGACCTTTACCAGCCACCACAGCAATCAAAGCATACTCTTTTTCTTCAGCTGGTTTGCTAACTTGGGCAGCTTCTTTCTCAACCTGTGCTTCGTGTTGGTTACGCATATTGTCAACTTTTACCTTGACCAAGCTACCATATTTGAGACCTTCTTGCATAACAAGTCCTGGATCTTCTGTATGGACATGAACTTTGACGATTTCATCATCATTGACAACAAGGAGAGAATCCCCAAGTTCATTCAAGTAGTTACGAAATTCGTCGTAGTCAAAATCTTTGGCATAGGTTGGACCTTGCTTAAGAGCTACCATGATTTCAGTACAGTAACCAAAGGTGATGTCCTCAGTCGCCACATGACCAGCTACAGACTTATGGTGCTCTGCATTGATCATTTCACTCATGTTGGCTGGAGTCGCTACAAAGTCCTCAGATGCGATATATTCACCAGTAAGGGCTGAAAGGAAACCTTCGTAGATGAAGACCAGTCCTTGACCACCTGAGTCCACAACGCCAACTTCTTTCAATACTGGAAGCATGTCTGGCGTTTTAGCTAGAGCTGTTTTAGCACCTTCCAAGGCTGCGCGCATGACTTCAACAGCGTCATCTGTTTGCTCAGCCTTTTTCTTAGCACCGATAGCAGCCCCACGAGAAACTGTCAAAATCGTTCCTTCAACTGGTTTCATAACTGCTTTATAAGCAACTTCCACACCTGATTGGAAGGCGAGGGCCAAGTCTTGACCTGTTAACTCGTCTTTATCCTTGATGGCTTGTGAAAATCCACGGAAAAGCTGAGACGTAATAACGCCTGAGTTCCCACGCGCACCCATCAAAAGCCCTTTAGCAAGAATGCTCGCTACCTCTCCAACTGTAGAAGCTGGTTTGTCTGCAACTTCTTTGGCTCCATTTTCAATGGTCATTCCCATATTTGTACCAGTATCTCCATCTGGAACTGGAAAGACGTTTAATGAATTGACATATTCAGCTTGCTTATTCAAGCGAGTTGATGCAGCCTGCACCATTTCTTGAAATAAGCTAGTAGTAATTTTTGACACGGTTATTCTCCTACAACTTTGATATTTTGAATGTAGACATTTACAGTCTGAGCAGTAATTCCAAGTTGGTTTTCCAAACTAAAACGAACACGCTCTTGAATGTTTTTTGACACTTCGCTAATCTTTGTTCCGTAGCTCAACACGGTATATACATCAACTGCAATACTGCCATCTTCGGCTGCCTTTACGACCACACCTTTAGAGTAATTTTCCTTACCTAGAAGGGCTTGGAAATTATCTTTGAGGGCATTTTTACTAGCCATACCGACCACACCAAAAATCTCAGTTGCTGCTCCACCTACGACGGTTGCAATCACTTCATCTGTTAGTTCGATTTGACCATCTTTTGTATTAATTTTTACAGTCATCCTTTTTACCTCAACTAGTTGATACTCTATTTTATCATATTTCAGCCCAAGTGTAAAAGCAGAATACTGTATCAGCGGATATTTACTCTATTTTTCAAATGATTTTATACCTACAGTAAAAGAAAAAAGACCCTAAGGTCTCCTTACTTTTATTATTAAACGCGTTCAACTTTACCTGATTTCAAAGCACGAGCTGAAGCCCAAACTTTTTTAGGTTTACCATCGATAAGAACAGTAACTTTTTGAAGGTTTGGTTTTACGGCACGTTTTGTTTGGTTCATCGCGTGTGAACGGTTGTTTCCAGATACAGTCTTACGACCTGTAAAGTAACATACTTTAGCCATTGTGTTTTCCTCCTATTAGATCTAATATAGCGGATGTGCTAGCACCACATACCGTACTATGTTATCACACTTTCTTCATTTTTGCAAGGGAATTGGAAGATTTTTTTATTTAACGTAGACAATTCCCAACTTCCCAAAAGCCACATCTCCACGGATAATCAAGGTTTTGCTGGTTGGGGCTAGAGAAGTATCTGCCTTGGCTACACCACAGAAAGTTTCCACCTTCAAATCAACTCTCCAATGTTGGGGAACATAGATAACTGCATTGCCAAAACCAACTTCCACTTTCAGGGTTGCGGTATCTCCTAAAATCTCTGCATTATCATAATATATCTTGGCATTGCCAAAACCAACTTCTACTTGGTCTTCTACCAATTCTTGGTTTTGCTTGTAGAAAGTCCCAGTCCCAAAAGCGACTTCCTTGTCTATAAAAATGGTTTTTTCACCATCATACCACCATTTTTTCCCATTCCAAGTTCTGTTAGAATGAGTGAGTGCGCTGACACCCATTACAATCAAAATACTAGCCAAAATAAGTGAAACAGGAGATAGCTGAATCCAATTATAAAAAAGATTCACTATATTTAACGCTATTAATGCTAAAAAGTAGCTGTTGTCCAATGATGCCTAAGAAAAGATTCTACCGCCTTATAAAGGAGAAAAGCAATAAAGATGAAGGGAGAATACTTAGTCTCCAAGGATGGGACACCATAATGTCCCTGAAACAGAATCCATGCCGCCAAAATAAGCAACACAATACCAAATGCTTTCTTTTTCATGTTCTTACCTCATGTTTCTTAGATTTTCTTTTAGGAGGGATTGGTAATGTCGTGAGACATGAACCTCCTTATGGGTCTGATAAAAGGAAATGGTGCCCGTTCCTGAAAAGGACTTGTCCACCGAATAGACTTGCCTAATATTAGCAATAGTCGACTTGGATACCCGACTAAAATAACGAGGAAGGATAGACTCTAACTCATAGAGTTTGAGCCGAACTTCGTAGGCATCTTTCTGGGTATGGGCATAAATCTTGTTCCCCTCTGTTTCAAAGAAGAGGATTTCCAACAAGTCCAGATAATACTCACCCGTCCCCTTGTAAAAAATCAACCTAGGAGACTTGGACTCTTGTAAGATCCGCTGTAAATCCGCAATCTCATCTGTCAAGGTTGCTGCCTTGATGACAATTTCAGTTTCTTCTAAATTGCTGTCAATTTCGATTCGTAACTTCATTCCATCTCCTTTCTGACTCTACTATATCAAAGGTAAAATAAGAAAACAAGAGCAAAAAAGCAAGTGGTTACTTTAGACCAGTAAGTGGTTGTAGGACCAACCTAACTTACAGGTCAAAATAGAAAGAAAATCACACCCCACACAAGAGCAAAAATATAACCAACTACTACATCCTTGGGATAATGCACGCCACCTGAGACTCTCACGAGACCGAGGAGGGCTGACAAGACCAACAAAATAACCCCTAGAGATAAACTAGCATGAAAGCAAGCCATGGAGATAATGGTTGCTGAAAAGACATGACGACTGGGCATTGACTGACCAGGACTATCTCTGTCAAGCAAGGGTTTAATATCCCATTCCTCATAAGGCCGAGGGGCATTGATTTTCTTACGAAGAAAGGACAAAATCACAAAGCCTGACGCAGGGATACACACATAGATCAAGACCTGTTTACAAGTCCTTCTTGGAAATAGGTAGTGGCTAACAAGGTTAGATAAATTATAGGCATAACTACTGTTATAAACCGATTGAAAGATCTTAACAAGCTCAGAAGAAAGGGTTTATTTTTAATGTTAGCAACCATGTGGTCATACCATTCTTGATAATTTTTCATATATTTTCTCACCACTTACTCAAATTTTGCTTGCAGGGAAGCACTTGTCTTCTAGTATAGTGCAGAAAAAGAAGGCCGTCAAGCCTTCTTTGGGTTTATTCTTCTGCTTCATCTTCTGTAAATTGACTGTTATAAAGGTCAGCGTAGAAGCCTCCTTGTACCATCAACTCATCATGATTTCCTTGTTCGATGATATTGCCATCTTTCATGACAAGAATCAAATCAGCATTTCGGATAGTAGACAAGCGGTGGGCGATGACAAAGGAAGTTCTTCCCTCCATCAGTCGGTCCATGGCTTTCTGGATCAATTCCTCAGTACGGGTATCAACCGAAGAGGTCGCCTCATCCAAAATCAAGAGTGGCGCATCTTTCAGCAAAGCACGAGCGATGGTCAAGAGTTGTTTTTGTCCGACAGACAAGGTTACTGTATCATCCAAGACAGTATCATAACCATCTGGCAGCGTCATGATAAAGTGGTGAATCCCCACAGCCTTGCTGGCTTCAATCACACGCTCATCACTAATATCCTTTTGGTTATAGATAAGATTGTCTCGGATAGTGCCTTCAAAGAGCCAGGTGTCCTGCAAGACCATTGAAAAGGCATCGTGTACTTCCGAACGCTTCATCTCCTTGGTATCGACACCATCGATACTGATGCTTCCCTTATCAATCTCATAAAACTTCATCAAAAGATTGACAATGGTTGTCTTACCAGCTCCGGTCGGTCCGACAATGGCAACCTTTTGACCTGCATGAGCAGTCGCAGAAAAGTCATTAATGATGGTTCGCTCTGGTGTGTAACCAAAGGAGACTCGATCAAAGACTACTTGACCTTTCATATCGCTCAATTGTCTTTCTTTATGAGATTCATCTTCCATTTCCTCTTCACCTAAGAATTCGAAGACACGTCCCATGGCTGCACTAGCCTGCTGAAGACTAGTAATCCCTTGGGCAATTTGTGAAAGAGGCTGAGAAAAGATACGAACGTAGGCCATAAAGGCAACGATAATCCCGATACTAATCTGCCCATTCAGAGCTAAGGCTGCACCAACGATAATCACTAAGGCATAGCTAAAGTTCCCAATAAACACCATAATCGGCATCATAATCCCTGAAATAAACTGAGATTTCCAGATACTGTCATACAGACGATGGTTTAATTTCGCAAACTCTTCTTTCGTGCTCTCGATAGCATTGTAGCTGGTCACCACATTATGACCAGAGTACATTTCTTCCACATAACCATTTACAGCTGCCAAATCCTGTTGCTGACTCTTAAAGAAGCCCTGGGATTTGCCCATAAAGACAGACACGAAAGCAAAACCGATAAGGGTTGAAACAACCGTCACCAAGGCTAAAATCCAGTTCATGCCAAACATGGTTACCAAGACTGCTAAAACCAGTAAACTAGATGAGAGAACTGTTCCTAGACTTTGATTGAGGGACTGGGCTGCAGTGTCAACGTCATTGGTTACACGAGACAAGGTATCCCCTTGAGAGTGTCCATCAAAATATCTCAATGGTAGGCGATTAATTTTCTCTGCAATGGCTCTTCTCAAACGCTCTGAAAAACGTTGAATGGCTGTTGTAAACAGAAAGGCCTGCAAATAATTTGATAGGAGTCCAATCACATAGATGACGGCTAAAAAAACTACCAATGGCTGCAACCGCCGCGACATCCACACTTGTTTCTAGACCACTGGCAATGATATTGGTCATTTCCTTGATTCAGGGTTGGACCATAAACAGTAATGATATTGGATACGATTGTTGCTAGAAAGGCAATCAGAAGGGCAAACTGGAGGCCTGCAAGATAGGGTTTACTCTGTTTCCCAGAGAGACATTTTTCTTATTTTCCATGTTCCAATTCCTCCTTCGATAGTTGTGAATAGGCAATTTCTTGGTAAACTTCGTTATTAGCTAGAAGTTCCTTGTGGGTGCCTTGTCCCACGACTTTTACCTTGATCCAAGACCAAAATCAAATCTGCATCCATAATCGTTGAGATGCGCTGTGCAACAATGAGCTTGGTCATAGACTTGGTTTTTCTCAGCTAACTCTTGGCGTAGAACTCGGTCTGTCTTGTAATCCAGGGCTGAGAAGGAATCATCGAAAGATGAGGATTTCTGGTTTCCGAGCCAAGGCACGCGCAATTGCCAGACGCTGTCTTTGACCACCTGAGAAGTTGGTTCCTCCTTGGGCCACTTCTGACTCTAAGCCCGCTTCCTTGTCTTCGATAAAGTTCTTAGACTGGGCCAATTCCAAGGCCTGCCACATATCCTGCTCACTAAGTGGTGTTTCTTGACTCTGTCCAAAGTCTAGATTGCCCTTGACATCACCTGAAAAGAGAACCGCTTTTTGAGGAATATAACCAACCTTATTGCGCAAATCATTCAAGTCATAGTCTTGAACATTGACACCGTCCACCAGAATTTCTCCTGCTGATACATCGTAGAAACGTGGAATCAGATTGACCAGAGTTGATTTACCAGAACCCGTTGAGCCGATAAAGGCAACTGTTTGGCCAGCTTCTGCTTTAAAGCTGACATGCTCGATAACCGCCTCCGAATTTGCCGCATAGCGGAAGGTCACATCCTTAAATTCGACCTGACCTTTGAGGTTTTCATCAGCCAGCTGCACGTGAACAGGATTTTGGATAGAAGAATGCAAATCTAAAACCTGATTGATCCGCTTAGCAGAAACCATGGTTCGGGGAAGAACGATGAAGAGTGCTCCCATGAGAAGGAAGCCCATGACAACCTGCATGGCATAAGACATGAAAACAACCATGTCACTAAAGAGAGGCAGACGCGCTGATGGAGCAGCATCGTTGATTACATAGGCTCCAATCCAGTAAATCGCCACACTCAAACCACTTGAAATTCCCATCATGATAGGATTCAAAATAGCCATGAGACGATTGACAAACAAATTCAAGCGTGTCAATTCATCATTTGCTGCTGCAAATTTGTCATTTTGGTAATCTTCTGCATTGTAAGCACGAACAACACGAATACCTGTTAAACTTTCACGAGTGATACTGTTCAGTTTATCTGTCAGCCCCTGAATCAAGGACTGTTTTGGAAAGGCTAACGTCATCAAAACGGTTGTCATCAAAACATTGACAATCACTGCCACAAGTACGGCCCAGAGCCAGTATTCTGAATGACCTAAAATCTTCCCGATAGCCCAGATAGCCATAATTGGACCACGCGTAACCACTTGTAGGCCCATGGTAATCAGCATCTGGACTTGGGTAATATCATTGGTGGTACGAGTTAAGAGACTAGGAATAGAGAATTTCTTAATCTCTGTCTGCGAGTAATCCAAAACTCGGTTAAAAATATCACTTCTCAACCTACTAGTATAGGAAGCAGCAACTCTGGAAGCAAAAAATCCAACTGCAACTGCGGATAAGAAGGCTAGAAAGGACATTCCCACCATCATACCTGCTGGCTGCCATAACTCATCCAAGTTGGTCCCCTGAGTTCCTAGTAAATCAGTGATTTTAGAGATATAGGTCGGCACTTCCAACTCTAGATAAACCGAAAAGCAGGTAAAGAGAATGGCTAGTAAAATCATCCCCCATTCTTTTCCACTAATTCGTTTTGCTAATTTCTTCATTATCTCCTCCTATTCTCTTGATATTTTCCTGTAGTTGAACCAGGACTTTCTCAAAAATCAGTAATTCATCTTTATCTACGCCTGCCAACAACTGCTTGTCTATGCGTTTAAAAAAGGCCTTAATCTCTTGCATTTGAGAACGCGATTTGTCTGTCAGACGAACAAACTTTGCCCGCTTATCGCTAGGACTCACCTCCAATTCCACCAAACCGTTTTGCACCATACGCTTGACCAAGTTACTAGCAACAGACTTGCTAATATTGAGTTCCTTCTCAATATCTTTAATCAAGACCAAGTCTTGGTTTTCCCCACGGCTATCCAAAAAACGCAACACCTGACCTTGGGGTCCACCCATAAATTCAATGCCACAATGTTTGGCTTCCTTTTGTACCATCAAATGAATCTGGTGACCAAAACGCTTAAAGACTAACATCGGTTTATCCATACTAACTCCTTTCTAACTATCACATTTAGTTCTCCTAGGAACTAAATAAGTTTCAATGAGAACTATTTTACCATTTTCAGAAAAGATGTCAAGAAAAAAGTTTCCATGAGAACTTATTTGTAGATAAAAAAACTCCCAAGTGAGTTTCTCACTTAGGATCATGTTTTCTAGGTTAAATTAGAATCCATCTACGTTCGTATAAATCTTTTGTACGTCTTCGTCGTCTTCAAGAACGCTGTAAAGTTTTTCAAAGGTTTCAAGGTCATCCCCTGACAATTCTACTTCTGACTGAGGAATCATTTCCAATTCAGTCACTTGGAATTCTTCGACACCTGACTCACGAAGGGCAACGATAGCCTTATGAAGGTCAGTTGGCGCTGTGTAAACTGTGATTGTACCTTCTTCTGCTTCTACATCATCCACATCCACATCTGCTTCTAGCAATTGCTCAAAGACTGCGTCCGCCTCTTCACCTGCAAATACAATAACACCCTTGTTATCGAAGAGGTATGAAACCGAACCTGAAGCACCCATGTTTCCGCCATTTTTACCAAAGGCAGCACGGACATTAGCCGCTGTACGGTTAACGTTTGAAGTCAAAGTATCCACGATCAACATAGAACCATTTGGTCCAAAACCTTCGTAACGTCCTTCTGTAAAGGTTTCGTCTGTGTTTCCTTTAGCCTTGTCCAAAGCCTTATCGATAACGTGTTTTGGCACTTGGGCTTGTTTAGCTCGGTCGATAACGAATTTCAAAGCAGTGTTTGATTCTGGGTCTGGATCACCTTTTTTAGCTGCTACATAGATTTCTACACCAAATTTTGCATATACTTTAGAGTTAGCTCCATCTTTAGCCGTTTTCTTGGCTACGATATTGGCCCATTTACGTCCCATTAGGAATCTCCTTTTTTCACATTTTAATCTTTCTTATTATAACACAAGTTTTTCCGATTTTCACTAGAGGAAATGGATTTTATTCAGTAAATCCAACTAGGATAGCACTTTGGTTGCCAAGATTTCCTTGCCTTCTTTGATCAAGGGGTGACGAAACAGTGAGAAATACAGTTGGATAGTCATGGCAACCCAGATTAGGGGTTCACAAAGGATAACTCCCTTATAGCCTGCCCAAGGAATAATCAAGACCACAAAAGCGATTTTCCCGATTAGTTCGATAAAGCTAGATACCAGAGGAAGGACTTTTTGCCCCAAACCCTGCAAGCAATTGCGATAAATCAGTAAGAGACTCAAAATTAGATAAAAGCTTGAACTGATTTGCAAGTACAGACTACCATTTCTACCAAATAGCTATCCGTCGAACTAGCCAAGAAGGAAACCAAGGCTGGACTGGCAAAAAAGAGGAAGGCACAAACAAACACTGCCCAGGACATACTTAAACGACTGCCGATTCGAAGACCTTGAACAATACGGTCTGGGCGCTTAGCACCTAAATTCTGCGAAGCAAAGGTCGTCATCGAAGCAGAAATAGCAGTCATAGGAAGAAGGGCGAAGGCCATAATCCGTCGAGCTGCCGTCTGGGCACTGATAATCACCGCCCCAAAAGTATTAACAGAAGACTGTAAAATCACGCTACCGATAGATACAACGGAACTCATCAAGCCCATAGCCAAACCTTGCTCTAGAAGGTCTGCATATAAAACCTTATTCCACTTAAAATGTTTAAGTTGAGGGAGTAGCTCAGGTACATTCTTTCGGATATAGTAGAAACAAAGTGCAGCTGACAGCCCCTGCGAAATAATAGTCGCAAGTCCTGCCGATTGAACCCCTAACTGCAGTTGTGTAATAAAATAGAGATCCAGAACCACATTAACCAAGGCAGAGAAAATCAGAAAGCCCAGAGCTGCTAGACTGTCACCAATAGATCGCAACAAACCTGCAAAGAGATTATAGGCAAAGCTGACACCGACACAGGTCACAATCATAGAAATATATTGATAGGACTGGGGAAGAATTTCTGCAGGGGTATCTAGGTATTGCAAGAGTGGATACAAACCAAAAAAGCCCAGCAACATCACTACAACACTCAAAAGAGTACCTAAAATCCAGGTGGCTGCTACTGCTTCCTTGATTTTAGTGAAATTTCGAGCCCCATAATAACGGGCAATAACAATACCCATCCCATTGCCAACACCAAGAGTAAAACCTACAATCAGGTCAAATATTGCTGTCGTCGCCCCTACTGCCGCCAAGGATTCTTGACCAAGAAAACGCCCAACAATCAAGACATCAGCAGTGTTATAGAGTTGTTGAAAAATATTGGACAACAGGATTGGAAAGGCGAAGCTTAAGAGCGAGGGAAGAATCGGGCCATGAATCAGGTCCACTGTTCGTTTTTTATTCATAAGGCTATTATATCAGCTTTCTAGAGGAGCGACAAGAAACAGCAAATCATAACTAATCTGAAAACTTGAACAAAGCAACGAAAAAGCAGTGGATTTCTCCACTACTTTAATAGCTTATTCTTCAATTTCGATTTCAAGTTCGTCGCCTAGGTCAAGTGTCACTTCTTCGTTCACAGAAGCTGCTTGAACTGCGTCATCTTTTTTAGTTTCAACCCCTTCTACAGAAGCTTCTTCTCCATCAATCAAACCAAATTGAACACGGACTTGATGGTCAATTTCATCAAAGATTTCTGGATTATCTGCCAAGTATTTCTTAGCATTTTCAGAACCTTGCCCGATTTTTTCATCCTTGTAAGAATACCAAGCTCCTGCTTTTTTGATAATATCCAAGTCACTTGCAATCTTCAAGAGTTCACCAGTCTTAGAAATTCCTTCTCCGTACATAATTTCAACTACGGCTTCCTTAAATGGTGGAGCTACCTTATTTTTTTACAACCTTAATCTTAGTTTCTTTACCGACATTGGTTTCTTTTTTTGGTCACCAGTTCCCTTAATTTGTGTATTACCACGAACATCCAAGCGGACTGAAGCGTAGAATTTCAGAGCACGTCCACCAGGAGTTGTTTCTGGATTTCCAAACATAACCCCAACTTTTTCACGCAATTGGTTGATAAAGATGGCAATTGTTTTGGTTTTATTGATAGAAGCACCAAGTTTACGCATAGCCTGGCTCATCATACGAGCCTGCAAACCAACGTGGCTATCGCCGATATCTCCATCAATTTCCGCACGAGGGACAAGGGCAGCAACTGAGTCGACTACGACAAGATCTACAGCACCTGAGTCAATCAATTTTCCTGCAATCTCAAGACCTTGCTCTCCTGAGTCTGGTTGAGACAAGAGCAATTCGTCAATGTTGACACCAAGGGCCGCAGCATAAGCTGGATCGAGGGCATGTTCCGCATCGATAAAGGCTGCAATACCACCTTCTTTTTGCGCTTGTGCAACTGCATGAAGGGCAACCGTCGTCTTACCAGATGACTCTGGCCCATAGATTTCGATGATACGTCCCTTAGGATAACCACCTGAACCAAGGGCAATGTCAAGCGCCAAGGAACCTGAGCTCATCACTTGCACCTTTTGCTCGGCACGTTCACCCAAACGCATGATTGATCCTTTACCAAAGTCTTTCTCAATCAATTTAAGAGCGTCATTCAAGGCTTTTTCACGTTCTGCCCCGAATTTTTTTGAAATTTCATCTAATTTTTTTGGTTTTTTCGCCATTCTATTCTCCTACATTCTAATGGTCCTCAGACCTATCTACTATTATATCAAAGTTAGTCACTTAATAAAGCCTTGCGAACTAGGTTAAAGGCATGCATAACCGCAATGTGACGTACATCTGCTCGACTTCTGCCTCCAATATTGACCTTGATGACTTCAGTTCCATGCTCTTGAGCCAAGCCTATGAAGACTGTCCCAGCTGGGTGCCCTTCTAGGCTATCTGGTCCTGCCACTCCAGTCAAACTAAGGCCAAAATCAGACTGGGTCTTGCTTCGTACCTGCTCAGCCATCTTCTGGGCCGTAAATGCAGACACCACACCATGTTCTTCCAAATCCTTGACAGGAATATCCAACATCTTTGATTTTTCCTTCAGGCTATAGGTTACAAAACCACCCTTAAATATACTGGAAGCACCCGAAAAATCCGCCACGGTAGCTTGGAAAAGACCTGCCGTCAAGCTCTCTGCAGCTGTGATAGTTTTCCCTTGCCTTTTCAGTTCTTCTACCACAATGCTGGCTAAACTAGTTTCTTCCCCATAACCATAGCAAAGTTCTCGTAAACAAATTCCTTCAAAGGTCTGATAATCCAAGATTTGGTTTTCTAAGATATCCAGCCCTCGATTCGCCTCTTCTTGGCTGCTAGCTTTTGTTGACAAGCGCAGTGTTACCTCTCCTGTCTTTGCATAAGGTGCCAAGGTCGGATCTGTCTGATTATCAATCAGATCAGCCAAAATCGTAACCAGCTGACTTTCGCCAATTCCAAAGAAACGAAGAACTCGGGAATACAGCTTGCTCCCTGTCATCAACTTGGGTAGAAGTTGGTTTAAGACCATAGGTTTCAATTCACTTGGTGGACCTGGAAGGACGACGTAGGTCACTCCATTGACTTCCAATATTCCTCCCACAGCCAGCCCTGTTTCGTTTGGCAGTGGAGTCGCTCCTTCTACAATTTGAGCTTGTCTTTCGTTATTCGGTGTTCGGGCATAGTCTGGTCTCTGAGCAAAAAAGATATCCAACTTCTCCTGGGCCTGAGAATCAAAAACTAATGTTTTCCCTAAAAATTTAGCTAGGGTTTGTTTGGTCAAATCGTCCTCAGTTGGCCCCAATCCACCTGTCAAAATCACCAGACTACTACGTTGACTGGCAATCTCAAGAAGGGATAAGAGACGAACTTCATTGTCTCCTACAGCCGTCTGAAAATATACGTCTACTCCAATCTCTGCTAGTTTTTCCGACAAAAACTGAGCATTAGTATTGACAATCTGTCCAGTCAAAATCTCTGTTCCAACAGCAATGATTTCTGCTTTCATGTTTCCTCCTACCTATCTATTCGTATTTTTTTGAAAAAATCGCAGGAAATTTCCCACGATTGATTTTTTATTTATATCAAGAAACGAACTATTCTACTTCATTTGTTACAAAGACGCCTTGTTGTTGATTATCCCCATTATCAACAGGCAACCGTCCAAACAAATCTTCAAATAAGACAACATTTGTTTCAAGCTGAGTGACTTCTTCTTGTCCCAAAGAACGTCGCAATATATTCTGCACTTCCCAACATATGCTCTCTAGAAACAATCTGATAAGAAATACCTTGCAACATCTCTCCCTCACCCTTCAACTGTTGTGATTCAATAGTTTTAAACGAATCCTTGTAACCTAACAAGCTTGGAATACTTTTTGCAGATAAATCAATATTAGTCTGCATATTAGTGCTTAGAGCTTTTAAAATAGATTGGTAGTGACTGACACTATTCAAACTAAGAACTTTTTCAACAACTTTTTGAATGACTTCACGTTGTCTCTTTTGACGTCCGTAGTCCCCTTCTGGATCCTGGTAACGCATGCGAGAATAAACAAGCGCTTCTTCTCCATTTATTGTTTGTTCCCCAACGCCAATAGAAATGGTGTTGAATTCTTCTTGGTCACTGATAGAAATCGGGAAACCTAGCGTGTTATTGACGGTAATGCCACCTACTGCATCAACTAATTGTTGCAAGCCTTGCATGTTGACCATAATATAGCGGTCAATATGGATATTCATCATCTTTTGAATAGTTGAAATAGCTAATTCTGCTCCACCACCAGCATAGGCAGCATTTAACTTCGCTTCTTCAATACCTCCATCTTTATGCTGAATTTTAGTCAGAATATCACGTTCCAAACTCAACATCATGGTTTTCTTTGTGTGAGGATTAACGGTCAGCAAAATCATACTGTCACTATTTCCAGCCCACTGATCCGTACGTTCCACATTCCCAGTATCAACTCCCATCAACAGAATAGTCATGGGTTCAGTTGCTTCGATAACCTTGGTTTCTTCCCCAATTTTTTTATATGTTTTTTTGATAAAGTTTGTGTGCCTTGCTGATAAATGGTATAAGCAAAGACACCCACACCCAAAAACTGTCACAGCTAGAAAAAGCTAGCACCATTCCAATAATTTTTTTAACCATATTTCTACTAATCTATCAGTCTACCCATCAGGTAAACATCAATAAAATCCCCTTCTTCTATGTACGCACCGCGCTCTTGTCTACCTTCAATTACAAAACCATGCTTTTGATATAGATGAACTGCAGCTTGATTACGAGTTTGGACAGTGAGTTGAAGTCTACGAAGAATACCACTTGCCTGCGCCCATTCTACGACTTCTTCAAGCAATAAACTTCCCAGTCCATTATTCCAATATTTCTTACCAATCACAATAAAGAGATCTCCAATATGACGAACTCTCTTGCGTTGGTCAGCCGTAATATTTACAATACCAGCAATTTTATCATTTAAGAATGCAAGTAAGGTTATCTGATTGTCCCAACTAGCTTGCTTGTTGAGGAATATTGCCATCTCCTCACTGGTCAAGAGAATACCATCTCCGTCTAGACTGGTAAAATCTGTTTCTACACTTACACGATTTAAAAATGATACTAAGGCAGCCGCATCTTCAACTTCTGCTTCCCTAATGAGCAATTCATACTCCATGTTGAAGCTCCTCTAACAATTTCTCAGCTCGCAAACCTTTGGCTTTGAAGTTTAATCTGCGACCATCTTCCTCTTTTAGAATTTCCAATTCTAAATAAGTATCTGGCAAAGCATCACCTAGAAGATTTCCCCACTCGATGACAGTCACTCCACCACCAAAGAGAAATTCATCCAAGTCAATAGAATCAGCATCTCCTTCAATACGATAAACATCTAAGTGGTAAAGCGGAAGACGACCTTCATACTCTCTCACGATAGTATAGGTCGGACTCTTAATCATCTGAGAAATCTGTAATCCCTTAGCAAGGCCTTTTGTAAAGGTTGTTTTACCTGCACCCAGTTCTCCAGTTAAAATGAAGACATCATTCTTTTCTAATAAACAGCCCAAACGTTCACCTAAGGACTGTAACTCTTCTTCGCTTTTAGTGTACATATTTCTATTATACCAAAAAGTTATTCTTTGTCGAGATATTATCTGTAAATTCCAAACTATGAATTTAGCTATGAATTATGAGACTTGAACTGGCTCTTGTTCTGATTTTAAAATAGGAACAGTAAAAAGACAACTAATAATATATCTCTCATCAAATGGCTATAAAACGAAACTTCCCAGCGAATAACTTTTGGCACCAACAATCCTAGGAAAAACATTCCCAAGGCAATATAAAATGTCATGGATAATATTGACCAAGGATTTTTGAGAACGATTAAAATAGCTAATCCACTGATAAAACAGAGTCCCTTTTTACCCAAAATCTTTTTCAATCCATGTACATACTTCTGCATAGGCAGAAAGACTAACAAGTCAACACCGAATAAGAAAAAGAAACTCGGTAGAAATACTTCCACAAACTCTTCCACGGATGCATTTCCTTCAAGGAGATGTTCTATGACAATTAAAGCTAAACCTAAAATGTTTACTAAGAGTAACAGAGTATACAAGAGTTGTTTCTTATCTGCTCTAAAAACTGAATAATATTGATTTTGTTGCCCTCTATAGTAGTTTAGTCCTGCCCCAATACTCGCAAGGAGCAACATGCCTACTAAATAATAGAAACAGTTGTGATTTAACATCAAGGACCAAGTCGATAAACTTAAACAAGAACAGCCACCAAGTCCAAAAACCGTCAGCAATAACAAAACTCGAATTTGCTTTTTCATTCTTTCCATCATTCTTCCTCCCTTACTTGCTCTTATTATAGGCTAGAAATCCTCACCATTGCTAGAATATTTCTCAACTGTCAGTTTTCTACTCTAATGCAAAAAAATTTGATGCAAGTAACCCTTACATCAAACTTTTACTATTTTTCTTCAAACCAAAGAGCAATTTCTCGCTTAGCTGACTCTTCTGAATCTGAACCATGTACAACATTTTGGATAACCTCATTTTCACCAGCCGCTTTTGCAAAATCACCTCGAATCGTTCCTGGTAAAGCTTCTTCTGGACGAGTTGCCCCCATCATGGTCCGCCAAGTTTCGATTACTTTGGGACCAGAGATAACGCCTACAAGAATCGGTCCTGAAGTCATGAATTCACGAATCGGTGGGTAAAAACTCTGATCAACCAAGTCCTGATAGTGCTGGTCAATCAACTCTTCTGAAAGCTGTGAACGCAGCTCCAATTTCGATTGTAAATCCATGTTGTTCGATGCGTTTCAACACTTCACCCACTAATCCTCTTTTTACACCGTCTGGTTTAATGATAAAGAATGTTTGTTCCATACTTGTCTCCTTTGTCAGCTTCTTTCTTTTATACTCTTCGAAAATCTCTTCAAACCACGTCAACGTCGCCTTGCCGTAGGTATGGTTACTGACTTCGTCAGTTCTATCCACAACCTCAAAACAGTGTTTTGAGCTGACTTCGTCAGTTCTATCTACAACCTCAAAGCAGTTCTTTGAGCAACCTGCGGCTAGTTTCCTAGTTTGCTCTTTGATTTTCATTGAGTATTATTTTACCATATTTCATGGAAAAATGGAGAAAGTTTTCAGAAAAGAGAAAGAGAACCCGAAGGCTCTCTCATTCTCTCTTATTCTACTGTTTCTTCCACAGTTTCAACGGTAGTATCCACAACTACTTCTGTTGTTTCTTCGTTTCCTTCTTCCTCTACTGGAGGATTAAGGTATTCTTCTTCGTTGATAGCATGTGGTTCAAGGTTACGGTAACGGGCCATACCAGTACCTGCTGGGATGATCTTACCGATGATAACATTTTCTTTAAGTCCAAGGAGATGGTCTTTCTTACCACGGATAGCTGCGTCAGTAAGGACACGAGTTGTTTCCTGGAAGGAAGCCGCTGACAAGAAACTGTTGGTTTCAAGTGAGGCTTTGGTAATTCCCATAAGGACTGGACGACCAGTTGCTGGAACTCCACCTGCGATAAGGACATCTTTATTGGCATCTGTAAAGTCATTGATATCCATGAGAGTCCCCATAAGAAGATCTGTGTCACCTGGATCCATGACACGGACTTTACGGATCATTTGACGAACCATTACCTCGATGTGTTTGTCACCGATTTCTACCCCCTTGGCTACGGTAAACTTTTTGTACTTCACCGAGAAGGTAAGTTTCAACTGACAAGACATCACGAACTGCAAGGAGACGTTTTGGTTGGATAGAACCTTCTGTAAGAGCAGCACCACGCGCTACTTGGTCCCCAACTTCGACACGCATACGAGCTGTAAATGGAACGACATATTCACCTTCGCCAGTTTCACCCTTAACAAAGACTTTCTTAGTACGAGTTGATGCATCTTCTTCGATAGCTGTAACTTGTCCTTTAACCTCTGTGATAACCGCTTCCCCTTTAGGATTGCGGGCTTCAAAGATTTCTTGGACACGAGGAAGACCCTGAGTGATATCGGTATTTGAGGCAACCCCACCCGTGTGGAAGGTACGCATTGTAAGCTGTGTACCAGGTTCCCCGATAGATTGGGCAGCGATTGTACCAACTGCTTCACCAACTTCAACCGCATCACCAGTCGCCAAGTTGATACCATAACAGTGACGGCAGACACCGTGACGAGTGTTACATGTAAATACGGAACGGATAGTCACTTCTTCCACACCAGCATTAACAATTTCACGCGCCTTGTCTTCTGTAATCAACTCATTTGGACCAATGATAACTGCACCAGTTTCTGGATGTTTAACAGTTTTCTTAGTGTAACGACCGTTGAGACGTTCTTCGAGAGACTCGATCATCTCTTTTCCTTCTGCGATAGAACGAATCAAGAGACCACGATCTGTTCCACAGTCGTCCTCACGGATGATAACGTCTTGGGCAACGTCAACCAAACGACGAGTCAAGTAACCTGAGTCGGCTGTCTTAAGGGCCGTATCGGTCATACCTTTACGGGCACCGTGAGTTGAGAAGAACATTTCGAGTACTGACAAACCTTCGCGGAAGTTTGAAAGGATTGGCAATTCCATGATACGTCCGTTTGGAGCCGCCATCAGACCACGCATACCGGCAAGCTGTGAGAAGTTTGAGATGTTACCACGGGCTCCAGAGTCCATCATCATAACGATTGGGTTCTTAGGATCTTGGTTGGCAATCAAACGTTTCTCAAGTTTTTCACGAGCAGCACGCCATTCAGCTGTAACGGCATTGTAACGCTCGTCGTCTGTAATCATACCACGACGGAATTGTTTTGTGATTTGTTCTACACGTTTATGTGATTCTTCAATGATTTCAGCCTTGTCATCAACGACTGGGATATCGGCAATACCCACTGTCAATCCTGCAAGAGTTGAGTGGTGGTAACCGAGGTTCTTCATACGGTCAAGTAGAGCAGAAGTTTCTGTCGTACGGAAACGTTTGAAGATTTCAGCGATGATATTTCCAAGGTTTTTCTTCTTGAATGGAGGATTGAGTTCAAGTTTGCTGATTGCTTCCTTGATATTTCCACCAAGTGGCAAGAAGTATTTAGCTGGAACGCCTTCTGTCAAGTTGGCATTGTTTGGTTCTTGCAAGTATGGTAGACCCTCTGGCATGATGTCGTTGAAGAGGATTTTACCAACTGTTGTAAGCAAGACCTTGTGTTTTTGCTCTTCTGTCCATGGTTTGTTAAGGCTGTCTGTTGCGATACCAACACGTGAGTGAAGGTGAACATAACCATTACGGTAAGCCATAACCGCTTCGTCACGGTCTTTGAAGACCATTCCTTCACCTTCGCGACCAGCTTCTTCCATAGTCAAGTAGTAGTTACCCAAAACCATGTCCTGAGATGGAGTAACAACTGGTTTACCATCTTTCGGGTTCAAGATATGCTCAGCAGCGAGCATCAAGATACGAGCTTCTGCTTGGGCTTCTTCTGAAAGCGGTACGTGGATGGCCATTTGGTCCCCGTCAAAGTCGGCATTGTAGGCTTCACAGACAAGTGGGTGCAAGCGAAGGGCCTTACCATCAATCAAGACTGGCTCGAAGGCTTGGATACCCAAACGGTGAAGGGTCGGTGCGCGGTTGAGAAGTACTGGGTGTTCTTTGATCACTTCTTCAAGGATATCCCAGATACGCTCATCTCCACGTTCCACCAAGCGTTTAGCTGCTTTGACATTTTGCACAATATCACGCGCAACGATTTCACGCATAACGAATGGTTTAAAGAGCTCGATTGCCATTTCACGTGGCACACCACATTGGTACATCTTAAGAGTTGGACCAACGGCGATAACTGAACGTCCTGAGAAGTCAACACGTTTACCAAGCAAGTTTTGACGGAAGCGTCCTTGTTTACCTTTAAGCATGTGGCTCAATGATTTCAGTGGACGGCTACCTGGTCCTGTGATTGGACGACCACGACGACCATTGTCAATCAAAGCGTCAACCGCTTCTTGAAGCATACGCTTCTCATTTTGAACGATGATACCTGGTGCATTCAACTCAAGCAAGCGAGCCAAACGGTTGTTACGGTTGATAACACGGCGGTAAAGGTCGTTCAAGTCAGATGAGGCAAAACGGCCACCATCCAACTGCAACATTGGACGAAGATCTGGTGGAATAACTGGAAGGATGTTGAGAATCATCCATTCAGGTTTGTTTCCAGACTTGTAAAAGGCATCCAAAACATCCAAACGACGGATGGCTTTGACACGTTTTTGTCCAGTTGCTGTTTTCAACTCTTCTTTGAGTTCAGCAATTTCTTTTTCAAGATCTACTTGTTCAAAAGGTCTTGGATGGCTTCGGCACCCATTTTGGCAACGAATGAGCCATAACCATACTCACGCAAGCGCTCACGGTATTCGCGCTCTGTCATGATAGACTTGTGCTCAAGCGGTGTATCCTTCGGATCAATCACCACATAAGCCGCAAAGTAGATAACTTCCTCGAGGGCACGAGGGCTCATATCAAGGGTCAAGCCCATACGGCTTGGAATCCCCTTGAAGTACCAGATGTGAGATACAGGAGCTTTCAATTCGATATGTCCCATACGCTCACGGCGAACTTTCGTACGCGTTACTTCAACCCCACAGCGGTCACAAACAATCCCTCTATAACGAATGCGTTTGTATTTACCACAAGCACATTCCCAGTCTTTTGTAGGACCAAAGATAACTTCATCAAAGAGTCCTTCACGTTCTGGTTTCAAGGTACGGTAATTGATTGTTTCAGGTTTTTTGACTTCTCCATAAGACCATGAACGGACTTTGCTTGGAGAAGCTAGGGTGATTTGCATACTTTTAAAACGATTTACATCAACCACTATTTCTTCCCTTTCTATTCTAAGTGAACTGCTTTTTCTTACTCAGCAGCTTCTTCTGTTGCTTCCGCTTTTGCTGCTTTCTCAGCTTCTTCAGCTTCAAAGGCTGCTTTAGCCTCTTGAGCTGCTTTTTCGCGGGCTTTTTCAAGGTCATCTACGTGGATGACATCTTCGTCCATTCCTTCATCCAAGTCGCGAAGTTCCACTTCTTGGTCATCTTCGTCTAGGACACGCATGTCAAGACCAAGTGATTGCAATTCTTTTACAAGAACTCGGAAGGATTCTGGAACACCTGGTTTTGGAATTGGTTTTCCTTTTGTAATAGCTTCATAAGCTTTCAAACGTCCGTTAATATCGTCAGACTTGTAAGTCAAGATTTCTTGAAGGACATTTGACGCACCGTAGGCTTCAAGAGCCCAAACCTCCATCTCACCGAAACGTTGTCCACCAAACTGAGCTTTACCTCCGAGTGGTTGTTGAGTAACGGTTGAGTATGGTCCGACTGAACGCGCGTGCAATTTATCGTCAACCATGTGGTGGAGTTTGATCATGTACATGACACCAACTGACACACGGTTATCAAACGGTTCCCCAGTACGTCCATCGTAAAGGATTGTCTTGGCATCGCTGTCCATACCTGCTTCCTTAACGGTTGACCAAAGATCTTCAGAACTTGCTCCGTCAAAGACTGGTGTTGCGATGTGGATACCAAGAGTACGAGCCGCCATACCAAGGTGGAGCTCCATAACCTGACCGATATTCATACGTGATGGCACCCCAAGTGGATTCAACATGATATCGACTGGAGTTCCGTCTGGAAGGTAAGGCATATCTTCTACAGGAACGATACGAGAGACAACCCCTTTATTTCCGTGACGTCCGGCCATCTTATCTCCGACCTTGATCTTACGTTTGAGCGATGTAGACACGAACCAGCATATTAACACCTGATTGCAACTCATCTCCATTTGCACGGGTAAAGATTTTAACATCACGAACGACACCATCGGCACCGTGTGGTACACGAAGAGAAGTATCACGCACTTCACGAGATTTATCTCCGAAGATAGCGTGCAAGAGACGTTCTTCAGCTGAAAGGTCTTTCTCACCCTTAGGTGTTACTTTACCTACAAGGATGTCGCCTTCTTTAACCTCAGCACCGATACGGATAATACCCTTTTCGTCAAGGTCTTTAAGGGCATCTTCCCCAACGTTTGGAATTTCACGAGTGATTTCTTCAGGCCCAAGCTTTGTATCGCGCGTTTCTGATTCGTATTCTTCAAGGTGGACAGATGTATAGACATCGTCTTTCACCAAGCGTTCGCTCATGATAACAGCATCCTCGAAGTTGTAACCTTCCCAAGTCATGTAGGCAACGATTGGGTTTTGTCCAAGTGCCATTTCCCCATTTTCCATAGAAGGGCCGTCAGCGATGAAATCGCCTTTTTCAACAACATCGCCAACTTTTACGAGAGTGCGTTGGTTGTAAGCAGTACCTGAGTTTGAACGACGGAATTTTTGGATGTGGTAAACGTCCAATGAGCCATCTTCACGACGAACTTCTACCTTGTCCGCATCTGCATAAGTAACTTTACCGTCATACTGAGCAATCACAGCAGCTCCTGAATCGTGGGCCGCCTGATATTCCATACCAGTACCAACGTAAGGTGCTTTTGGATTAATCAACGGCACAGCCTGACGTTGCATGTTGGCTCCCATGAGGGCACGGTTGGAGTCATCGTTTTCCAAGAAAGGAATACATGCTGTCGCAACGGCAACTACCTGTTTTGGTGATACGTCCATGTAGTCAACAACATTAGCTGGATACTCTTGGTTGACCCCTTGGTGACGTCCCATGACAACTTTCAGCAAATGTTCCATCTTCATTCAGACGAGAATTAGCCTGTGCTACAGTAAATTCATCTTCTTCATCGGCTGTCAACCAAACGATTTCGTTCGTGACAACACCTGTTTCGCGGTCAACCTTACGGTATGGTGTTTGAACAAAACCATATTTGTTCAAGTGTCCGTAAGATGACAAGTTATTAATCAAACCGATGTTAGGTCCTTCAGGTGTCTCGATTGGACACATACGGCCGTAGTGAGTGTAGTGCACGTCACGTACTTCATATCCAGCACGATCACGTGTCAAACCACCAGGTCCTAAGGCTGACAAACGGCGTTTGTGAGACAACTCAGAAAGTGGATTGTGTTGGTCCATAAACTGTGACAACTGTGATGAACCAAAGAATTCTTTAACCGCAGCTGTTACAGGACGGATATTGATAATTTGTTGTGGTGTCAAGACTTCGTTGTCTTGAACAGACATACGTTCACGGACATTACGTTCCATACGAGAAAGTCCAAGACGTACTTGGTTGGCAAGCAATTCACCAACCGCACGAATACGACGGTTTCCAAGGTGGTCGATGTCATCTACACGGCCAAGTCCTTCAGCCAAGTTGAGGAAGTAGCTCATCTCAGCAAGGATATCTGCAGGAGTGACGATACGAACCTTGTCATCTGGATTGGCATTACCAATGATGGTTACAACACGGTCTGGATCCGTTGGTGCAACAACCTTGAATTTTTGAAGAACAACTGGCTCAGTCACAACCGCAGCATCATTTGGAATGTAGACAATCTTGTTCAAATCTCCATCCAAATAGCTTTCAATACTTTCAATCACGCTACGAGTCATGATTGTACCAGCTTCTACCAAGATTTCTCCTGTTTCAGGGTCTACCAATGGCTCTGCAATGGTTTGGTTGAGCAAGCGTGTTTTAACATTGAGTTTTTTATTGATCTTGTAACGACCAACTGCTGCCAAATCATAGCGACGTGGGTCAAAGAAACGAGCTACAAGCAAGCTACGTGAGCTTTCAGCAGTCTTAGGCTCACCTGGACGAAGACGTTCGTAAATTTCTTTCAAAGCTTCGTCTGTACGAGAGTCCATTGGGTTCTTGTGGATATCTTTTTCAACAGTGTTACGAACCAATTCGCTGTCACCAAAGATATCAAAGATTTCATCATCACCTGAGAAACCAAGCGCACGAACCAAGGTTGTAAATGGAATCTTACGAGTACGGTCGATACGAGTATAGGCAATATCTTTTGAGTCGCTTTCAAGCTCCAACCAAGCTCCACGGTTAGGGATAACAGTTGAACCGTATCCAACTTTACCGTTTATCAACTTTATCGTTAAAGTAAACACCTGGTGAGCGGACCAACTGAGATACGATGATACGTTCACCACCATTGATGATGAAAGTACCCATTTCAGTCATGATTGGGAAGTCACCAAAGAAAACTTCTTGGGTCTTGATTTCGCCTGTTTCTTTATTGATCAAGCGGAAGGTTACAAAAATTGGTGCTGAGTAGCTAGCATCGTGGATACGAGCTTCTTCTAGCGTGTATTTTGGTTCCTTGATTTCATATCCAACAAATTCCAACTCCATTGTGTCTGTGAAGTTTGAAATTGGCAATACATCTTCAAACACTTCCTTCAGACCATGGTCTAGGAAAGCTTTGAATGAGTCAGTTTGAATTTCAATCAAATTTGGTAAGTCAAGAACTTCTTTGATTCTTGAAAAACTACGACGGGTACGATGTTTCCCGTATTGAACGTCATGTCCTGCCAAGATGATTCTCCTTTGTAAATAAGTTCCAAGCCTTGTCAATCAGGCTTTTCTAATCGTCATATGGTTGTAAAACCCCTATCACCGTGTCCTCTTGACAAATTTTCAGAATCTTTAAGTCTTTGTTACAAGTACTAAAAATCCTGAAAAAAAGCACAAAAAGAGCAGCTAAATCTGACTTTTTCAGAAGATTTAACTGCTGTGAGCCTTGTCTGGACAATATTTCAGACAAAACCTACGACAAATGATTACTCGTATTATACCCTATTTAGCTAGATTTTTCAAGGGGATTAACGAATTTTTGACAAAATCTTTTCCTATGAAAAATTAAATTCAATGATCACTTTGCAAATTTCATTTTCAGTTTAATAGTCCAAGAAAAATATGGTAAATTACGGTTGTACTATATTTATCCTAGTCTATTTTTCTTGACTTTACTTGGTTTTTCTTTTAATATATATGTATAAATATATAGGGAGGGTTGTGATGAATATCTTGCTTTCTAAGACTGAACAAGATTTGCTATTCTTACTGGAAGAATTAACCAAACACCATGATTGGATAGAACTTCCAGTCTTGGCTGAGAGGCTGAATTTTTCAATAGAAGAATTGCAAGAACACGTTTTTAAGCTTGAGCAATTATTCCCAAACCTCCTGATACAATCAACAAAAGAAGTCATTCAATTGCAGTTTGACTTTCAAAATACCTTGGATCCCAGGATTGCGATTTTTAAACAGTCTGAAACTTACTCTTTTTTGAACCGTCTGTTTTTCAAGGAGGAAGACTCACTTGACCAAATGTGTCAAGAACTTGTGATGAGTTACGAACGAGATCAAGAAATCATCCAGCATCTAAATACGAAGCTTCCACCACACTATGGCATCAGCATCCAACCTTCCCCTTTAGTCATGGATGGAACAGAAGAGGACATTCGTGCCTTTTATCTAGACTACTTTAGCCAAAGTTACGACTTTCTTGATTGGCCCTTCCCTTCGATTTCTGAAGAATCACTCACACACTTGATTCAGCTATTTTTGGACGCCCAACAAGTTTCCCCCAACCTCAGTAGCTTACGGCAAATCAAATATACTCTAGCTATCAATCTAGAGCGGTTTAGTAAGAGTCATTTGATTGAAAATCCTACTCCCCTTTTAACCAGTCACTACAGTTCTCTCATGCAAATTCCGCAGCTTGAAGAAAATATTAAGAAACTAGCTAAAAAGCTCTATTTTGAACCTACAAAGAAAACACTGGAACAACTATTTTTAACCCCAGTAAAGTCTTCTCAAATCGCAACTAATCCTAGTAGTGGAGCGTTAGGAGACATTAATCATATCCAAAAATCCTACCGTTTATTGAGTCAAATTTTAGAAGAATTGGCTAAAGAATTTCACCTACAAATTGAAAATCGCGAGGAATTGATTTGGCTCCTCCACTACACTGCCCAATCTGATTTCTTCCACCTACTCAGTAACCAGTCTCTCGACAGACAGAAATCTCAAATTTTAAGCAGTTATCAAGTAGAATTTCCAAAACTATTTGAAGTAAGTCAGCACAAATTCCAATCTTACCTGACTGAGATGGGTCTAAACAGTAAACCAAGTAAGCTACAAGAGATAGTCTACACCTTCACTATCCAAGGGCAACGAATTTTAGTCCAATTACTTCAAAAACTTCCCAAAATCCGTGTTTTGGTTATTAGTCATCTGGATAGTCATCACGCACAAAACCTTATCGACACCCTTGCTCACTACGGCAATAATCTCTATCTCTTTGATTCTTGGGAAGAATCTACGATTTCTTTCTCAATTCTCAATCAAATCCCACACGATATTGTTATCACTACCTTTCCTGTCACCAACTCTCCGAAACCACTTATCTACAGTCGTAACTTCTCTACGTCAGAATTATTCCACCATCTCCACCTTCTGGCTTCCCAAATTCATAAAGAAAGACTGACCAAATCGTAACAAAATCTGTTGCGATTTTTCTTTTGTTTTAATTTCAAGAAAACGCTTGCATATTATTTTACTACATGCTATACTGATAAAGAAATTCATTTATAGGAGAATGATTATGAGAAAAACACCATCTCACACTGAGAAAAAAATGGTTTACAGCATCCGTTCCCTCAAGAATGGAACTGGTTCTATCCTTATCGGAGCAAGCCTTGTTCTGCTTGCCATGGTTACGCCAACTATCTCAGCAAAGGAAAATACTACAACCACTAACGCAAGTAATAGTGAAACTACTACTGCCCTTACTCAACCTCTTACTGATACAGCAGTTAACTCTGGTAAAAACGAAAGTGATATTTCTTCGCCTAAAAATGCAAACGCTTCCCTAGAAAAATCAGAAGAAACCTGCAACAGAGACAACCACTCCTGCTGCAACTCCAGCCGATTCAGCACCACAAACTGGGCAAGATCGTTCAAGTGAGCCAACTACTTCTACGAGTCCAGTAACAACTGAAACTAAGGTAGAAGAGCCAATCGAAGACAACTACTTCCGTATCCACGTCAAAAAACTTCCTGAAGAAAACAAGGATGCTCAAGGACTATGGACTTGGGACGATGTTGAAAAACCTTCTGAAAACTGGCCAAACGGAGCCTTGTCCTTTAAGGATGCCAAAAAAGATGACTACGGCTACTACCTAGATGTCAAATTAAAGGGAGAGCAAGCCAAGAAAATTAGCTTCCTCATCAATAATACAGCTGGGAAAAATCTAACTGGTGATAAATCTGCAGAAAAACTGGCACCAAAGATGAACGAAGCTTGGTTGGACCAAGATTACAAGGTTTTCTCTTACGAACCACAACCTGCAGGGACTGTTCGTGTCAACTACTACCGCACAGATGGCAACTATGACAAGAAATCTCTCTGGTACTGGGGAGATGTGAAGGAGCCAAGTAGTGGTCAATGGCCTAACGGAACAGACTTTACGGCCACAGGAAAATACGGTCGCTATATCGATATTCCACTCAAATATGCAGCTAAAGACCTTGGATTTTTATTACTAGACAGAAACAAACAAGGAGACGATGTGAAAATCCGTAAAGAAGATTATAAGTTCACAGATTTGAAAAATCATAGCCAAATTTTCCTAAAAGATGATGACGAAACCATCTACACCAACCCCTACTATGTGCACGATATCCGCATGACAGGAGCTCAACATGTAGGAACTTCTAGCATTGAAAGTAGTTTTTCAACACTTGTCGGTGCTAAAAAAGAAGATATCCTCAAACACTCCAGCATCACTAATCATCTAGGAAACAAAGTAACTATCACTGATGTTACAATCGATGAGGCTGGTAAGAAAGTGACCTACAGCGGAGATTTCTCTGACACAAAACATCCTTATACCGTTAGCTACAACTCTGACAAATTCACTACCAAAACAAGCTGGCGTCTTAAAGATGAGACTTACAGCTATGATGGTAAACTTGGAGCTGACCTCAAAGAAGAAGGAAAACAGGTTGATTTAACTCTATGGTCACCAAGTGCTGATAAGGTTTCTGTTGTTGTCTACGACAAGAATAACCCTGAAAAAGTGGTTGGAACTGTCTCTCTTGAAAAAGGGGAAAGAGGAACTTGGAAACAAACTCTGAACGAAAACTCAGGTTTAGGTATCAGCAACTATACTGGCTACTACTACCACTACCAAATCGAGCGTCAGGGTAAAACTGTTCTTGCACTCGATCCTTATGCTAAGTCCCTCGCTGCTTGGAACAGCGATCTAGCAAAAACAGACGCTGCCCATAAAGTGGCTAAAGCCGCCTTTGTAGATCCAGCAAAACTAGGACCCCAAGACTTGACTTATGGTAAAATTCACAACTTCAAGACTCGTGAAGATGCCGTTATCTACGAAGCTCATGTGCGTGACTTCACTTCAGATCCTGCCATTGCAAAAGACTTGACCAAACCATTTGGTACCTTTGAAGCCTTTATCGAAAAACTAGACTACCTCAAAGACTTGGGTGTAACCCACATCCAGCTCCTTCCCGTCTTATCTTACTACTTTGTCAATGAGTTGAAGAACCACGAACGCTTATCTGACTATGCTTCAAGCAACAGCAACTACAACTGGGGATATGACCCTCAAAACTACTTCTCATTGACTGGTATGTACTCAAGCGATCCTAAGAATCCGGAAAAACGAATCGCAGAATTTAAAAATCTCATCAACGAAATTCACAAACGTGGCATGGGAGCTATCCTGGATGTAGTGTATAACCATACAGCTAAAGTCGATATCTTTGAAGATTTAGAACCAAACTACTACCACTTTATGGATGCTGATGGGACACCTCGAACTAGCTTTGGTGGTGGACGCTTGGGGACAACCCACCATATGACCAAACGGCTCCTAGTTGACTCTATCAAATATCTAGTTGATACCTACAAAGTAGATGGCTTCCGTTTCGATATGATGGGAGACCACGATGCCACTTCTATCGAAGAAGCGTACAAGGCTGCACGCGCCCTCAATCCAAACCTCATCATGCTAGGTGAAGGTTGGAGAACCTATGCTGGTGATGAAAATATGCCTACTAAAGCTGCTGACCAAGATTGGATGAAACATACCGATACTGTCGCTGTCTTCTCAGATGACATCCGTAACAACCTCAAATCTGGTTATCCAAATGAAGGTCAACCTGCTTTTATCACAGGTGGCAAACGTGATATCAACACTATCTTCAAAAATCTGATTGCACAACCAACCAACTTTGAAGCAGACAGCCCTGGAGATGTGATTCAATACATCGCAGCCCATGATAACTTGACCCTCTTTGACATCATCGCCCAATCTATCAAAAAAGACCCAAGCAAGGCTGAGAACTACGCTGAGATTCATCGTCGTTTGAGACTTGGAAATCTCATGGTCTTGACTGCTCAAGGGACTCCATTTATCCACTCTGGTCAGGAATATGGACGTACCAAACAATTCCGTGACCCAGCCTACAAGACTCCAGTAGCAGAGGACAAACAACCAAATAAATCTCACTTGTTGCGTGATAAAGATGGCAATCCATTTGACTATCCTTACTTCATCCATGACTCTTATGACTCTAGTGATGCTGTCAACAAGTTTGACTGGACTAAGGCCACAGATGGAAAAGCCTATCCTGAAAATGTCAAGAGCCGTGACTATATGAAAGGGTTGATTGCCCTTCGTCAATCTACAGATGCCTTCCGACTTAAGAGCCTCCAAGATATCAAAGACCGTGTCCACCTCATCACTGTCCCAGGTCAAAATGGCGTGGCAAAAGAGGATGTAGTGATTGGCTACCAAATTACTGCTCCAAACGGAGATATCTACGCAGTCTTTGTCAATGCGGATGAAAAAGCTCGCGAATTTAATTTGGGAACTGCCTTTGCATATCTCAGAAACGCTGAAGTTTTGGCAGATGAGAACCAAGCAGGGCCAGTTGGAATTGCCAACCCGAAAGGACTCGAATGGACTGAAAAAGGCTTGAAATTAAATGCCCTTACAGCTACTGTTCTTCGAATCGCTCAAGGTGGTGCCATCGTTGCCCCAGCTGTGGAAGAAAAATCAGAATTTGACCTTTCTAGCTTAAAAACAAGAACACGGTCAAAATAACGGCCAAGACAATATGTCAAACCGAGTAGTCAAACCGGAACAGCAAACTCCAGCTCCAGAAGCTAAACCTGACTCTACAAAACCAGATGCAAAAGTAGCGGATGCTGAGAATAAACCTAGCCAAGCTACAGCTGATTCACAAGCTGAAAAACCAGAACAAGAAGCACAAGCAGCATCTGTAAGTGAAGCTGTTCGAAACGAATCGGTAGAAAACTCTAGCAAGGAAAATACACCTACACCCCTAGCTAAGCAAGCTGAACTTCCAAATACAGGAACCAAAAATGATCACAAACTCCTGTTTGCAGGAATTAGTCTCCTTGCCCTTCTAGGTCTCGGGTTCTTGCTAAAAAATAAAAAAGAGAACTAAACTAGCCCTCCTATAGAACAATCCCCCAAGCCTTAACGCTCGGGGGATTGATTTTTGCCCTGATAAGCCTATCTATCAAATCATATATTCTACACTATAGGTCGCATCCGAGAGTATTCGTGCCAAAAATTGCTTGGTTCTTTCTTCTTTTGGACGACTAAAGAAATCATGGGCATTATTTTCTTCAACAATTTTCCCACCGTCCATAAAGATAACATGATTGGCTACATCTCTAGCAAAACCCATCTCATGAGTCACTACTACCATAGTAACTCCTTCTTTAGCTAACTGTTTTAAAACATCCAAAACATCTCCTACCAACTCTGGATCCAAGGCTGACGTTGGCTCATCCAATAGAATGACCTCTGGTTTCACAGCGATAGCACGCGCAATGCCGATTCGTTGTTGCTGGCCTCCAGAAAGCTGAGAAGGATAATAATCTTTATAAGCTAGTAAATCAACTTTTTCTAAGGCAGCTTCCGCACGTTTGGTTGCTTCTTCCTTAGGAATTTTCCTAGCAATCACCAACCCCTCTAAAATATTCTCCAAGGCTGTTTTATTGGCGAATAAATTATAATGTTGGAAAACGAAGGCGGTCTTCTGGCGAATTTCTAAAATATCTTTTTTAGTCAGTTTTCCAAGATCATAGTCTTTATCAGCAAGCTTCAAAGAACCACTATCGGCCTTTTCTAAATGATTGAGACATCTGAGAAAAGTCGTTTTACCTGATCCAGATGGGCCCAAGATTACAACCACATCCCCTTGGTTGACCTTGAGATTCACATCTTCTAGGACTTGTCTGTCTCCAAATTTTTTTGCAACATGTTCTACTTGTAACATTGTCTCCTCCTATGCTAAACCTGTACGGGGCGCTACTTGTCCCTTTTCTCTTCGAATATAGCGTCTCTCTAAGATTGAAAAGCCCCATTGAATCAATCCGCAAATAAGAATGTACTGTAAAAAGATCACAAAATAGGATTCAAAATACTGATAACCATAAGACGCTTCAACACGGGCAATAGCTGTAATATCCTTAATGGTCATCACAAAGACCAAAGAGGTTCCTTTTACAATATTTATGACTAGATTAGCCAAATTGGGCAGGGCTGAACGCAAGGCCTGTGGAAAAACAATCCTCACATAGGCTTGACTATTAGTCAATCCAATCGCTTGTGCAGCTTCTAACTGTCCCTTATCCACAATCAAAATAGCCGAACGTAAGATTTCTGATAAACTTCCTGTCGTCATCAAGCTATAGATAATAAAAGCATAATAGATAGGATTGAGTTTAAAGATGTCAATATCACTTCCTATGCTTTTGAGAAATTGATTGAGCAAACTCGGAAACAAGCTATAAAAGAAAAGAATCAGCAAAATCGGAGGTGTCGCTCTTATAAAAGCTAGATACACGAGAGAGAAGGTTCGAACACCTTTGACTTTGTATATTTGCCCCAGTGCTAAAAACAAGGCTGGTGCAAAACTTAAGACCATGGCTACAATCATGATGACCAAGGTGGTTGGCACCCCTTTTAAGGTCTCTAAAAAGGTTTTTGCAATATAGTCCAAATCCATATCCTATCTCCCTTTCGTTTCCAAAGATTTTTCTAACAAGCGACTCAAGAAGGAAACAGCCAAGGCTACACCCCAATAAAGAATGGCAACCGCTGTATAGGTTTCAAGAGAATAATTCCCCAAATTACGACTGATTAAGAGATTCCCAGCCCCCATGACATCTACAAAACCAATCGTATAGGCTAGGGCAGCGTCCCGCATCAAATTTAGAATGGCGGTCGTCATATTTGGAAGGGCCACTTGAAAAGCCTGAGGAAAAATGATTCTCCAAAATGTCTGACTAGGTGTCAGACCAATACTGACTCCTGCTTCCATCTGACCTTTAGGAATTGCCTGATAAGAAGCCTTAAACACTTCTGCAATGATAGCCGCAAATAGCAAGACCATGGTAAATAAGACGAAAACCGTTTTAGACCAGTTGTTGATATCTAAATTCAGCCACCATTTTAAAAATTCAGGTAAACCATAAAAGACTAAAAACAGTAAGACAATGGGAGGAGTACAGCGAAGAGTAAAAATATAGCCCTTAGAAAGACCTGCAAAAGTCTTGTCTTCTCCCACTTGAGCCCAAGCCAATAGACCACCGAAAAGGGAACCGAGGATTGTAGTAAAAAAGAGAATGGACAAGGTCATAGGAAGAGCCTGCCATAAGGTTGGTAAAAATTGGAACACTCTTGAAAAATCATATGAAACCATGTAAACCTCTTTCTAACATGCCTGATTGCTCATCTAATCTTTATCAACATAACTAAAGACATCTTCTTTAAAGTATTTTTGAGAAAGTTTAGCTAGAGTACCATCTTCTTTTAATTCTTTAATAGCTTTTTCATACTCTTTCGCAAACTTCTCACCCTTTTCATCACGGTGAATCAATGGATAGGTTGGGATTCCTTTATAAGGGAACCAGCTAAGTTTGTCCGCATATTGGTGGTAAGAACCATCCTCTGCTGTCACTGCTTTTTCAAAAGACAGCTTGATGTCAAAGAAAGCATCATAACGTCCTTCTAAAACCCAAGCATAAGCATCTGCCACTTTGAAGGATTCAGCAGCCGTCAACTCAATCGGTGTATCCTTGTTCTTCTCATTATAGCTATTGATAACATTCCACTGGGCATTTTGTGGAGAGATGGGTACTAATTTTCCTTTGTTTTTGGCGAAATCATCAATATTCTTATATTTGGCTTCATCTTCTTTTCTAACAGTAAAACCAATAATGCTGGCTCCTACTGGCTCAGATGGAATAATGAATTTCTTAGCCCGTTCATCTGTATACCAAGCACCTTTTGTTCCAATATCGTACTTGCCGGACTCAAGTCCAATCAAGAGATCATCATCACTAGTTCCAGTATACTCAAATTTATAATCCGCTAATTTCTCATCAACCGCCTTTAAAACAGCGACTTCATAACCATCTGATTCCCCTTTTTCGTCAATAAAATCATAAGGGACATAGTTTTGAGTATGGGCAACTTTAAAGTTATTACTTGTCCAGACGAAGCTGCATCCGCACCTTTAGCAGATGCTCCTGCTAAAGTTCTACCAATAATTGTTGCTCCAAGCACTGCCGCAACCGCAACTCCACCAATAATCCATGTTTTCTTACTCATATTCTTCTCCTTTATTTAGCTACTGCTTCTCTCACCCACTGGATACGTTCCACTGCAATATCGCTCGGAATGGTACAATCTGCTCCAAGTATGAGACCATCTTTACCTGTTTCTTCTATCAAACGTTTGGTTTCAGCTTGAATTTCTTCTTTACTTCCTCGATAGAGAAGGCCATCTTTACCGTTTTCAAATCCTCCTAAAACAGTACGTCCCTTGAAAATCTCACGCCCTTCTTTTAGACTAATCCCTTCTGGACCAACTGCCCAGTTAAAAACATGAGCTGGATAGTCTGCGAAAATATGAATATCATTTCGAGCTCCTTCATAACCACAGATATGAAGGATATTTACCCCACCAACCGACTTAGCTGCATTTAAAACAGTCAGTTCACTCGGCGCAATAATCTCCTGATAGTCTTCAACAGAAACACGCGCATCCTGAATACTTTGCACACTGAGATAGATACCGTCTGCTCCTGCATCTCTAATAACAGCTTGACTCAAGCTAGCGATATCTTGTGCAATCACATCGAGGACATTTTTCAATTTCTGAGGATCTTGAACTAAGAAATCTGCAATGAGATCATCTCCACCAGATACTTCCCCAAGCAACCATTTGAGGTAGGTCACAGGTGCAAAAATATTGTAAATGGCAACAATATCTTCCGTAAACTCCTGCTTAATTTTCTTCACTAACTCTACTTGCTCTCTAATCCACGAATGATCTTCACCCAGAGGTTCAATCTCTGCCAACTCTTGGAGTAATTTCCCTTTTGCAATAACTGGATTTGGATAAGCAAAATAGCCATCACTCATTAACTTAATAAAGTCAGGATTTAGTTCACGGATAAATTGTTTGTGACCTTGTATATTCTTTTCAATAATCACAGGATTTGAAAATCCCTTTAACCACTCTTCTTCTGATGTAAAGTGGTGCCAAAAACCGACAGGCACACGATCAACCGCTTCTCCTCTAAATGCTTTTAAAACCCATTCTCTTTTTTCTGACATCTCTATTCTCCATTTCTTTCTTTTTCGACTAATAAAACACTGGCAATATCATTGGTTTGAATAAAGGGAAGACTTCCCTTCTGAAAATCCTGAATCCCATGGCATCTTGGCCCTTCCTTACAAGTAAGTCCCTTGGTGAGACTGATCGCAAGTAAGATAACAAAGCCGAGGACCGCCCCTACTAATAGCCACTTTTTTCTTTTCATAAGACCCTCCTATTCTAAAATAGCAGCCTGACGAATCCAGTCCAATCTTTCTAATTCAAAATCATCTGGAACCGTGCAATCCGCTCCAAGAAGGACTCCTCTAGTCCCAGCTTCAGTCAACAAACGTTTGGTCTCCTCTTGTAGGTCAGTCTTGCTACCTCCATAAAGCAGGCTTTGCTTCCCATTTTCAAAACCACCAAGGACCGCTTTGCCATGAAATAGCTCCTGACCTTGAGGTAAACTGACTGATTCATGGTGGGTTGCCCAGTTGAAAACTTGGGCTGGATAATCTTTGAAATAGTTACATCGTTACTGGCACCTTGGAAACCGCAGATATGCAGGATATTGACTCCACCTACCTGATTGGCAGCTTCTAAAACCTTTATGTTGCTTGGCTCGATATAGGTCTGATACAATTCTGCTGTGATGCGCTCATCCTGAATTTCTTGCGTACTGAGGTAAATCCCATCCGCTCCACCATCCTGAATGATTTTCTTAGTTAGGATAGCGATATCCTCAGCTATCACATTTAAAATCTCCCTGAACAGCTCTGGATTTTCAAGCAAAAGATCTGCAACCTCCTTATCACCTCTAGAAGTTTCTGTACGAAACCACCTTTTCAGGTAGGAAATTGGAGAAAAAATATTGTAAAACGATGCAATCTCCTCAGTGAAGGTTGCTCGAATAGCTTCTACCACCTCTACTTGTTGCTGAATCCAAGGATGGTTTTCACCAATGGACTCAATAGAAGCCAACTCCTGAATACTTGCAACCGAAGGACTATAGACATTACTTGGATAAATGAAAAAGCCGTCACTCATTATTTTGACAAAGTCAGGATGAATTCTTTCAACGTACTGTCGGTGCCCCTCTACACTTTTTTGGAAGATACGTGGGTTATTTAAACCTTGCCCTTTTTCCTCCAGTGTTACAAAAATGAAACCAAAAGCCTACAGGAACTCGTTCCACCTCTTCTCCTCGGATGGCTCTAAAAACTAGCTCTCTTTTACTTGTCATACTTTTCTCCTTCCATTTGGATTGAAACCATCTTACCACTCCTTTTGACCTTTTCCCAATATATATTGACTATCGACTTGATTGGGATTGTTTATATCAATAACGAAAAAAATCTCTGGAAAAGCTTGATTTTTACTAACTTTTCAGAGATTCTTTTCTGTTTATTACTTTTAAAAATAGTTGTTATATAGATTTTTTTTATTAGCCTGATTAGGATT
>BNJT01000952.1_pt1 | contig 97401 bp, 118 predicted proteins | sample 8540491 | NCBI WGS metagenome assembly BNJT01 (sample SAMD00202455, study PRJDB9452) | human saliva metagenome | host: Homo sapiens | reverse complement strand
CCACTCAGTTCTACTCCTAAAAAAATTTTTCGAATTGCTTCTACCATTTTCTCTGGTTCAGTTGACGAAAAAAATACGACTTCTTCCACTCGAGTCATGACTTGTATTATCAAACGCAAAAAAATTGGTTTATTTTTTTATCACTAATTTCTTCTAAAAATAGTTCCTACAACTCCTCCATGATTGATATCTAGGTAGAAATCCATCTTATCCAAGGTTTCATTCTTGTTAAAAAGGACTAAAGTTTGGATAAATTGAAAGATTCAAAAAAATCGTTGCATATCAACTACACTATCAGCAAAAATTTGTTGGTGCTAATATTGTAAAATGAACTTCCGGTAATTCAGATAGTAGGTATTCTATTGATTCTAGGCTAGCACTATTTGTAAAAAAATACAAGTATGATAGAGAGGAGCTCTCACTAGATCTCTAAAAAGAACGTCTGATGATATCTGTTCCCAATAGTACATCATTCCAGTTCAAACCATAATAAAAACCACCATAACTTACGAAAAACGTGTCAAAGTTAAATGAATCCAGGGTTTAAACTCTGAGGTATAGTGGATAATCTTTGGCTCATAATTTCCATAATACGAAGACTGGTACCATTTACTGTTGCCTGTTAAGTGTAAAAATTGATCCAATCCAACCATGAAATTATACTCTTTGTCCAAATGTAGCCACTGGTCACCGAAATACATATTGAGAACACCTTGGTCCCCATATACATGTTCATGGTATTGAGCAGTCAACTCTAGTAGACTTTGTGTTGAATTTTTTTCTCGCCATTTCTTTGCATCAATCAACAACATACCTGCATTAAAGGTTGTTAACCAACCATCTTGATCAAAATCTTTGAACAGCTGCAATGTCATAGCCTTGTAAGTCTAAGGAGAACAATTCATCCAATCTTGCATTTACGATCATATCTGAGTCTAAGTAGAGAACTCTGTCTTCTTGTACTTCATCTGCTATGAAATATCTAAAGAAAGTAGCATAGGAAAGGATTGCATTTGGCAAGTGGAAATCACGAAGATTGTGATCTGTTTTTTTGACATTAACAATCTCAGAACCAATAACCTTCAAACGATTTCTCATCAACAAAAACCATTCACTAGGCAAATCGTCATTAAATACATAAAATTTCACTTCATGATTATGAACCGATACTGACTTTATCACAGTTTCTACCTTATCCATATAACGAATATCAGCTCCAAGAGCAATCACTTTTTGATACAATTTCATTCCTTCTCCCCACTATCAACTTTTTCTAGTTGGTGACGAATGGCCATCACCATATTCTCTTTGTCCTCTATACTAAACACTTGAATTCCTTCATCAGTTCGATGAGCTACTGTGTCAAATGCAAATATCGGTTTTCCTATTGCCAAAGCACGCCCAATAATATCATCAACCTCATTCCAGTGGTTTATATCTAGATAGACATTAGCTAACTCTAAAATGCGATCTGAAATCTCTCTCGATTGGCAATATTCATATAGTTGAAAATTACTAAATCTGGAAAAACTTCTTAAAAAATCTGAAACATTCGTTGGCGCCGCAACATGAAAATCAACTTCAGGTAAACTAGCCAGCAAATACTCCAAGCCTTCCAACTGATCCGAGTAAGTATAAACAAAGGCATGGAATTTGGCAATATTCTTGGGCTTAATCGTTAATGTTTCACTATGAGTGACGATTGAATTACTAGGAATATCCTGGTGGATGAGACAATTAGCACCTATGATGACATTATCACCAATAGTAACTCCTCTAAGAATAACGGTATTGGCACCAATCCAACAATCCCGCCCAATATGAATAGGAGCGCCGCTCATTGCAGTTTTAAACACATGATAGTTATTGAATTGATGATTCGAATCAAAAATTCGTACTCCATCCCCAAACATTGTATCATGACCAATGGTGATTTCCTCAGTACAGCGGATTGAACAATGGTCATTAAAAAAGACCCTATTCCCTACTTTCAAATTCGCACCACTTGAAACTTCAATACTTGTAAACGAACGAATTGTAATATCTGCTCCCAAATCAAGATGAGCATCTGGAGACACTTCAATATGATGATAGTCTCCAACTAACTGTACTGCATTTCTAAAATCCATACCTTATTCCCGATTCTTTCATTTTATATCATTTGTTGACCAAAAATATTATTCCCTTTGTTTTAGAGCAATTGATAGTTGATATCCTAATTCTCCTATAATTCTTTATGTGATAGAAACTCAGGTATCTCTATATAATACATCCATTTTTAGATACAAAAATCTACTATATATTATACCATTTTTGCACACTTTCATAAAGTGAGATAAAAGCTCATAACCTTATTTTTTTCTAGCTCTAGACAATAAATATTGAATTTCAACTGATTTATATTCAATTAAAATCAAAGGTCGCTCTTTTTAGCAACAGCCTGTTTAAGAAATATCGTAGCCCAAGTATAAACTTGGAGATTTACCCGTTAATCAATGAACCTTACTCTATTCTAGGAAAAACAAGGAAAGAGTTTCTAAAAAAACCATGATATATATAAACAGTAAAAAAATTTCTGCTCTTTTTTTATAGTGGATTGAACCTAGAATAGTACGCTACAGATTTTTAAAACATTATTAGAAATTGATTTAAATTTCCTAATCTCTTTGTTCACAACTTATTTCAATCTACTATATTTTAAACGAGTCTTACGAATCAACAAAAACTCCAACCAGCTAATACTCACTTCCTATAGACAAAAAAACCTCCAAGAATTTTTACAATCCTTGGAGGTTTTTCTCCTACTTACCTAGTCTTTTTAGCAACTTTATAAAAACAAGGCTTACTCTTCATCATCGCGCTTACGACGTTTAGCTACTAATCCTAATCCTGTTAGACCTGCTACAACTCCTAGGAGTAGATTTGTAGCCGAAGTTGCTGTTCCAGTATTTGGAAGTTGCTTACGTGTCTTAGTAGTATCGGTTTGAGAATCTTGACTAGTTGAAGTCGAATGGATCGCTGATGTTGAAGCACTTACACTTGTTGACGCTGATTCTGAAGCGCTCGTTGGGGCTGACGTACTTGCGCTCGTTGAAGCAGATGTACTTGCTGACGTACTTGCACTTGTTGAGGCTGACGTGCTAGCCGATGTACTTGCGCTTGTTGAAGCGGATGTACTTGCTGACGTGCTTGCGCTCGTTGAGGCTGATGTACTTGCTGACGTACTTGCGCTTGTTGAAGCGGATGTACTTGCGCTCGTTGAAGCGGATGTACTTGCTGATGTACTTGCGCTCGTTGAAGCGGATGTACTTGCTGACGTACTTGCACTTGTTGAAGCGGATGTACTTGCTGACGTACTTGCACTTGTTGAAGCTGATGTACTTGCTGACGTACTTGCGCTTGTTGAAGCAGATGTACTTGCTGACGTACTTGCACTTGTTGAGGCTGATGTACTTGCTGACGTACTTGCGCTCGTTGAGGCTGATGTACTTGCTGACGTACTTGCACTTGTTGAGGCTGACGTGCTAGCCGATGTACTTGCGCTTGTTGAAGCAGATGTACTTGCTGACGTGCTTGCGCTCGTTGAGGCAGATGTACTTGCTGACGTACTTGCGCTCGTTGAGGCTGACGTACTTGCTGACGTACTTGCCGATGTACTTGCGCTCGTTGAAGCAGATGTGCTTGCTGACGTGCTCGCGCTTGTTGAAGCTGATGTACTTGCTGACGTACTTGCGCTCGTTGAGGCTGACGTACTTGCTGACGTGCTAGCCGATGTACTTGCGCTCGTTGAAGCAGATGTGCTTGCTGACGTACTTGCACTTGTTGAGGCTGACGTGCTAGCCGATGTACTTGCGCTTGTTGAAGCAGATGTACTTGCTGACGTGCTTGCGCTCGTTGAGGCTGATGTACTTGCTGACGTACTTGCGCTCGTTGAGGCTGATGTACTTGCTGACGTACTTGCGCTCGTTGAAGCTGATGTACTTGCGCTTGTTGAAGCTGATGTACTTGCTGACGTACTTGCGCTCGTTGAGGCTGACGTACTTGCTGACGTGCTAGCCGATGTACTTGCGCTCGTTGAAGCAGATGTGCTTGCTGACGTGCTTGCGCTTGTTGAAGCTGATGTACTTGCTGACGTACTTGCGCTCGTTGAAGCTGATGTACTTGCTGACGTACTTGCGCTCGTTGAGGCTGACGTACTTGCTGACGTGCTAGCCGATGTACTTGCGCTCGTTGAAAGCAGATGTGCTTGCTGACGTACTTGCACTTGTTGAGGCTGACGTGCTGGCCGATGTACTTGCGCTTGTTGAAAGCAGATGTACTTGCTGACGTGCTTGCGCTCGTTGAGGCTGATGTACTTGCTGACGTACTTGCGCTCGTTGAGGCTGATGTACTTGCTGACGTACTTGCGCTCGTTGAAGCTGATGTACTTGCGCTTGTTGAAGCTGATGTACTTGCTGACGTACTTGCGCTCGTTGAGGGCTGACGTACTTGCTGACGTGCTAGCCGATGTACTTGCGCTCGTTGAAGCTGATGTACTTGCTGACGTACTTGCGCTCGTTGAGGCTGACGTACTTGCTGACGTGCTAGCCGATGTACTTGCGCTTGTTGAAGCAGATGTACTTGCTGACGTACTTGCACTTGTTGAGGCTGACGTGCTAGCCGATGTACTTGCGCTTGTTGAAGCGGATGTACTTGCTGACGTGCTTGCGCTCGTTGAGGCTGATGTACTTGCTGACGTACTTGCGCTTGTTGAAGCGGATGTACTTGCGCTCGTTGAAGCGGATGTACTTGCTGATGTACTTGCGCTCGTTGAAGCGGATGTACTTGCTGACGTACTTGCACTTGTTGAAGCGGATGTACTTGCTGACGTACTTGCACTTGTTGAGGCTGACGTGCTAGCCGATGTACTTGCTGACGTGCTTGCGCTCGTTGAGGCTGATGTACTTGCTGACGTACTTGCACTTGTTGAAGCGGATGTACTTGCTGACGTACTTGCACTTGTTGAGGCTGACGTGCTAGCCGATGTACTTGCGCTTGTTGAAGCGGATGTACTTGCTGACGTACTTGCTGACGTGCTAGCCGATGTACTTGCACTCGTTGAAGCTGATGTGCTTGCTGATGTGCTTGCTGACGTGCTTGCGCTCGTTGAAGCGGATGTACTTGCACTGGTTGAAGCTGATGTGCTAGCCGACGTACTTGCGCTCGTTGAAGCGGATGTACTTGCACTGGTTGAAGCAGATGTACTTGCTGACGTACTTGCACTTGTTGACGCTGACGTGCTAGCAGATGTACTTGCGCTTGTTGAAGCGGATGTACTTGCTGAAGTACTTGCGCTCGTTGAGGCTGACGTACTTGCACTGGTTGAAGCGGATGTACTTGCTGACGTGCTTGCGCTTGTTGAAGCGGATGTACTTGCTGACGTACTTGCACTTGTTGAAGCTGATGTACTTGCTGACGTACTTGCACTTGTTGAGGCTGACGTGCTAGCCGATGTACTTGCGCTTGTTGAAGCTGATGTACTTGCTGACGTACTTGCACTTGTTGAAGCGGATGTACTTGCTGACGTACTTGCACTTGTTGAGGCTGACGTGCTAGCCGATGTACTTGCGCTTGTTGAAGCGGATGTACTTGCTGACGTACTTGCACTTGTTGAGGCTGACGTACTTGCTGACGTACTTGCGCTTGTTGAAGCAGATGTACTTGCTGACGTACTTGCACTTGTTGAGGCTGACGTGCTAGCAGATGTACTTGCGCTTGTTGAAGCCGATGTACTTGCTGACGTGCTTGCGCTCGTTGAGGCAGATGTACTTGCTGACGTGCTTGCGCTCGTTGAGGCAGATGTACTTGCTGACGTACTTGCACTTGTTGAGGCTGACGTGCTAGCAGATGTACTTGCGCTTGTTGAAGCTGATGTACTTGCTGACGTACTTGCACTTGTTGAGGCTGACGTGCTAGCCGATGTACTTGCGCTTGTTGAAGCTGATGTACTTGCTGACGTGCTTGCACTTGTTGAAGCTGATGTACTTGCTGATGTACTTGCGCTGGTTGAAGCCGATGTGCTTGCTGATATACTTGCGCTCGTTGAGGCTGACGTACTTGCTGATGTACTTGCGCTCGTTGAGGCTGACGTACTTGCTGACGTGCTTGCGCTCGTTGAAGCTGATGTACTTGCTGATGTGCTTGCGCTTGTTGAAGCTGATGTACTTGCTGACGTGCTTGCGCTCGTTGAGGCAGATGTACTTGCTGACGTGCTTGCGCTCGTTGAGGCTGACGTACTTGCACTTGTTGAGGCTGACGTGCTAGCCGATGTACTTGCGCTTGTTGAAGCTGATGTACTTGCTGACGTGCTTGTACTTGTTGAAGCAGATGTACTTGCTGATGTACTTGCGCTCGTTGAGGCTGACGTACTTGCTGATGTACTTGCGCTCGTTGAGGCTGATGTACTTGCTGATGTACTTGCGCTCGTTGAGGCTGACGTACTTGCTGACGTACTTGCACTTGTTGAGGCTGACGTGCTAGCCGATGTACTTGCGCTGGTTGAAGCTGATGTACTTGCGCTGGTTGAAGCCGATGTGCTTGCTGATATACTTGCGCTCGTTGAAGCTGACGTGCTTGCTGAGGTACTTGCGCTCGTTGAGGCTGACGTACTTGCTGATGTACTTGCGCTCGTTGAGGCTGACGTACTTGCTGACGTGCTTGCGCTCGTTGAAGCTGATGTACTTGCTGATGTGCTTGCGCTCGTTGAGGCTGACGTGCTTGCCGATGTGCTTGCGCTTGTTGACGCTGACGTGCTAGCCGATGTACTTGCGCTCGTTGAAGCTGACGTACTTGCTGATGTACTTGCGCTCGTTGAAGCCGATGTGCTTGCTGATATACTTGCGCTCGTTGAGGCTGACGTACTTGCTGATGTACTTGCACTGGTTGAAGCCGATGTGCTTGCGCTGGTTGAAGCCGATGTGCTTGCTGATATACTTGCGCTCGTTGAAGCTGACGTGCTTGCTGAGGTACTTGCGCTCGTTGAGGCTGACGTACTTGCTGATGTACTTGCGCTCGTTGAGGGCTGACGTACTTGCTGACGTGCTTGCGCTCGTTGAAGCTGATGTACTTGCTGATGTGCTTGCGCTCGTTGAGGGCTGACGTGCTTGCCGATGTGCTTGCGCTTGTTGACGCTGACGTGCTAGCCGATGTACTTGCGCTCGTTGAAGCTGACGTACTTGCTGATGTACTTGCGCTCGTTGAAGCCGATGTGCTTGCTGATATACTTGCGCTCGTTGAGGCTGACGTACTTGCTGATGTACTTGCACTGGTTGAAGCCGATGTGCTTGCTGACGTGCTTGCGCTCGTTGAAGCTGACGTACTTGCTGACGTGCTTGCACTGGTTGAAGCAGATGTACTTGCGCTCGTTGAGGCTGACGTACTTGCTGATGTACTTGCGCTCGTTGAGGCTGATGTACTTGCTGATGTACTTGCGCTCGTTGAGGCTGACGTACTTGCTGACGTGCTTGCTGATGTACTTGCGCTTGTTGACGCTGATGTACTTGCTGACGTGCTTTGCACTGGTTGAAGCAGATGTACTTGCGCTCGTTGAGGCTGACGTACTTGCTGATGTACTTGCGCTCGTTGAGGCTGATGTACTTGCTGATGTACTTGCGCTCGTTGAGGCTGACGTACTTGCTGACGTGCTTGCTGATGTACTTGCGCTTGTTGACGCTGATGTACTTGCTGACGTGCTTGCACTGGTTGAAAGCAGATGTACTTGCTGACGTGCTTGCGCTCGTTGAAGCAGATATACTTGCTGACGTGCTTGCGCTCGTTGAAGCTGATGTACTTGCTGATGTACTTGCGCTCGTTGAAGCCGATGTACTTGCTGACGTACTTGCGCTCGTTGAAGCTGATGTACTTGCTGACGTGCTTGCGCTCGTTGAAGCTGATGTACTTGCTGATGTACTTGCGCTCGTTGAGGCTGACGTGCTTGCCGATGTGCTTGCGCTTGTTGACGCTGACGTGCTAGCCGATGTACTTGCGCTCGTTGAAGCTGACGTACTTGCTGATGTACTTGCGCTCGTTGAAGCCGATGTGCTTGCTGATATACTTGCGCTCGTTGAAGCTGATGTACTTGCTGACGTGCTTGCACTGGTTGAAGCTGATGTGCTTGCTGATGTACTTGCGCTCGTTGAGGCAGATGTACTTGCTGACGTGCTTGCGCTCGTTGAGGCAGATGTACTTGCTGACGTACTTGCGCTTGTTGACGCTGACGTGCTAGCCGATGTACTTGCGCTTGTTGAAGCTGATGTACTTGCTGACGTGCTTGCACTTGTTGAAGCAGATGTACTTGCTGATGTACTTGCGCTCGTTGAGGCTGACGTACTTGCTGATGTACTTGCGCTCGTTGAGGCTGATGTACTTGCTGATGTACTTGCGCTCGTTGAGGCTGACGTACTTGCTGACGTACTTGCACTTGTTGAGGCTGACGTGCTAGCCGATGTACTTGCGCTTGTTGAAGCTGATGTACTTGCGCTGGTTGAAGCCGATGTGCTTGCTGATATACTTGCGCTCGTTGAAGCTGACGTGCTTGCTGAGGTACTTGCGCTCGTTGAGGCTGACGTACTTGCTGATGTACTTGCGCTCGTTGAGGCTGACGTACTTGCTGACGTGCTTGCGCTCGTTGAAGCTGATGTACTTGCTGATGTGCTTGCGCTCGTTGAGGCTGACGTGCTTGCCGATGTGCTTGCGCTTGTTGACGCTGACGTGCTAGCCGATGTACTTGCGCTCGTTGAAGCTGACGTACTTGCTGATGTACTTGCGCTCGTTGAAGCCGATGTGCTTGCTGATATACTTGCGCTCGTTGAGGCTGACGTACTTGCTGATGTACTTGCTCTGGTTGAAGCCGATGTGCTTGCGCTGGTTGAAGCCGATGTGCTTGCTGATATACTTGCGCTCGTTGAAGCTGACGTGCTTGCTGAGGTACTTGCGCTCGTTGAGGCTGACGTACTTGCTGATGTACTTGCGCTCGTTGAGGCTGACGTACTTGCTGACGTGCTTGCGCTCGTTGAAGCTGATGTACTTGCTGATGTGCTTGCGCTCGTTGAGGCTGACGTGCTTGCCGATGTGCTTGCGCTTGTTGACGCTGACGTGCTAGCCGATGTACTTGCGCTCGTTGAAGCTGACGTACTTGCTGATGTACTTGCGCTCGTTGAAGCCGATGTGCTTGCTGATATACTTGCGCTCGTTGAGGGCTGACGTACTTGCTGATGTACTTGCACTGGTTGAAGCCGATGTGCTTTGCTGACGTGCTTGCGCTCGTTGAAGCTGACGTACTTGCTGACGTGCTTGCACTGGTTGAAGCAGATGTACTTGCGCTCGTTGAGGCTGACGTACTTGCTGATGTACTTGCGCTCGTTGAGGCTGATGTACTTGCTGATGTACTTGCGCTCGTTGAGGCTGACGTACTTGCTGACGTGCTTGCTGATGTACTTGCGCTTGTTGACGCTGATGTACTTGCTGACGTGCTTGCACTGGTTGAAGCAGATGTACTTGCGCTCGTTGAGGCTGACGTACTTGCTGATGTACTTGCGCTCGTTGAGGCTGATGTACTTGCTGATGTACTTGCGCTCGTTGAGGCTGACGTACTTGCTGACGTGCTTGCTGATGTACTTGCGCTTGTTGACGCTGATGTACTTGCTGACGTGCTTGCACTGGTTGAAGCAGATGTACTTGCTGACGTGCTTGCGCTCGTTGAAGCAGATATACTTTGCTGACGTGCTTGCGCTCGTTGAAGCTGATGTACTTGCTGATGTACTTGCGCTCGTTGAAGCCGATGTGCTTGCTGATGTACTTGCGCTCGTTGAAGCTGATGTACTTGCTGACGTGCTTGCGCTCGTTGAAGCTGATGTACTTGCTGATGTGCTTGCGCTCGTTGAAGCTGACGTACTTGCTGATGTACTTGCGCTCGTTGAAGCCGATGTGCTTGCTGATATACTTGCGCTCGTTGAAGCTGATGTACTTGCTGACGTGCTTGCACTGGTTGAAGCTGATGTACTTGCTGAGGTACTTGCGCTCGTTGAGGCTGATGTACTTGCTGATGTACTTGCGCTCGTTGAGGCTGACGTACTTGCTGATGTACTTGCGCTTGTTGACGCTGACGTGCTTGCTGATGTACTTGCGCTTGTTGACGCTGATGTACTTGCTGACGTGCTTGCACTGGTTGAAAGCCGATGTACTTGCTGACGTGCTTGCTGATTGGCTCGCACTTGTCGATGCTGACTGGCTAGCTGATGTGCTTGCTGATTGGCTCGCACTTGTCGATGCTGACTGGCTAGCTGACGTGCTTGCTGATTGACTTGCGCTTGTTGATGCTGACTGGCTAGCCGACGTGCTTGCTGATTGACTTGCGCTTGTTGATGCTGACTGGCTAGCCGACGTGCTTGCTGATTGGCTCGCACTTGTCGATGCTGATTGACTTGCGCTTGTTGAAGCACTTTGGCTTGCTGACGTGCTTGCTGATTGACTTGCGCTTGTTGAAGCACTTTGGCTTGCTGACGTGCTTGCTGATTGGCTCGCACTTGTCGATGCTGACTGGCTAGCTGATGTGCTTGCTGATTGGCTCGCACTTGTCGATGCTGACTGGCTAGCTGACGTGCTTGCTGATTGACTTGCGCTTGTTGATGCTGACTGGCTAGCCGACGTGCTTGCTGATTGACTTGCGCTTGTTGATGCTGACTGGCTAGCCGACGTGCTTGCTGATTGGCTCGCACTTGTCGATGCTGATTGACTTGCGCTTGTTGAAGCACTTTTGGCTTGCTGACGTGCTTGCTGACTGACTAGCTGACGTGCTTGCTGATTGGCTCGCACTTGTTGATGCTGACTGGCTAGCCGATGTACTTGCTGATTGACTTGCGCTTGTTGAAGCACTTTGGCTTGCTGACGTGCTTGCTGATTGGCTCGCACTTGTCGATGCTGACTGGCTAGCTGATGTGCTTGCTGATTGGCTTGCACTGGTTGACGCTGACTGGCTAGCTGATGTGCTTGCTGATTGGCTCGCACTTGTTGACGCTGATTCAGAGGCCGATGTGCTTGCTGATTGGCTTGCACTGGTTGACGCTGATGTACTGGCACTAGTCATTGCACTCACTGATGCGCTTGTTGACGCTGACACTGATGCACTGGTTGAAGCTGACTCAGAACGATATTTCTTGTCTGAAACAGTTTCATCTTGACTATAAACCGTTGGTGCATATGGTTGATTACCAGATGTTACTTTAGCGTTATCTTTATAATAAACCGTTGCAACACCGCTGTCACTTACATCGATGCTAGAAATACGATCACGACCGTTCGAGTCACTTTATCATGAGCTTTTCTGATTTCTTCGCGAACTTTGTCCTTATCAGATTCTGATAAATGATTTTTTTATCCTTGACTTCAGTCAAGTCAATCGCAGGTTTTTAAACAAATTCTGCAACTGATCTTGTTGAATACTAATTTCTCCTACAGCAACACTGTTTCCACTAGGATCTGTAGCAATTAGCCAACGTCCCCAGTGATTCCCTGAGCTCCACGCAAGATCTTTATTGGCAACCGCATTAATTGTGAAGGTGGTTTGGTCATCATTGGTCAAGGTATTGATAATATTTGTGATAGGACCAGTTCCCCACTCAGGTCTGTTTTTCGAAGAAGTCCGTCAAGTCTGTTCTATTACCAGAGACCTTCAGTGTGACTAATTTACCACTATTATCTTTACCTGTATAAGTAATCTGGATCTTGTCCCCAGCATAGAACAGATAACGACCATTGCTATCTTTCTTAGGCTCTTGACCATTTACTGTTACAGTATAGGTAATTGTTGGTTTCACACGTTCAGGAGTAATCGTTGCAGTCGTTGTAGACGAACTCAAGGTTTCAGTTCCACCACTTGGAAGTGTTACTGTTTTTTCTTGCTTAGCTGTCACATCCCTCGTTGGAAGAAGTCCATTGTTGCCATCATAGGCTCTCTGCAAATCAGCGGATTCAAAGGTTACGCTTGTTTCATTATCTTTAGCTCTCTTCTCGAACGTATGCCCTGCTAAAGTCAAGGTTACAAGAGCTCCAGGTGTTACATTTGTAACAACAATCGAACGATTTGGCAAGCCGCCAGTTTCATTGGTAGAATTAGCTGAGATAACTGGCGCTTGTGGGTTTACCTTAATAGTCACGTCTACTGTTCTACTATTAGCAGCTCCACTATAGGAACCTTGCGGAAGAGTGACTGTAACTTTTTTCGTATAAACCCCAGGGTTTGCCAGCATAGCGTCATCAGGATCCTGGACCCAACTAAATGTTGTTCCTGTTGGGAAGGATACACTTGTATTCGAATTTTCAAGTGCCTCTCCTGGCTTAGCAATAATATCTGCTAATGGAGCCTTATTCCCCACAGTTGTAACGTACTCCCGTTTAGCCACAGGATCAACAACTGTATAATCAAAGCTTGTCTGACTTGTCAAGGCTGGGTTGCTTGTTGAAACATCCCCAAAACGTCCTTTTGGATAAGTGGCAATTAGCGTATAGGGTTGTATGGTGACTGACAGGTTCCAGATTCACAACCTCTTTAGTCGTATACCATACTTCACCAAAAGTCGGGGTTCCAACAGCAGTTGTTTGTTCAGCCCCTGTGTTATTTAACTTATATTTATAAGACCATTTGGTTCCTGCCGGAAGTTCTTTAACATTGGTGTACAAATAAGTATCTCTACCAATATTATTAGCCCAATCTCCTCCAGAAACTTTACTTAGCTTATCACCTATCGTTCCTTTAAAGGCATAAAACTTACCTGTCACACCATTGTGAGTCTTGGTTTCAACTTTTGGATAAACAGTATATTTGTAAGAAACATCTTTAGATACACCTTTAGAATCGGTAACTGTCAAAGTAGCCGTTTTATCACCAGGTGTTGATAAATCTAGAGTTCCTTGTTTCCAAACAACATTTGTATTTGAAGGCAACTCTGTGCCATCAGCTGAGCGAATAAAGTCGCGAGCTGTCAAAGTCGCAGGATTCTCTCCAGCAACTGCGTAAAATGGTGTTTCTGTTCTTGTTTTATAATTTTGCTCTAGTGTAGGGGTAACTGTTCTTGTCGTTCCATCTTTATAGGTAATCAACACATCCCCATTGCTCTGTTGAGTATAGGTTTTGATCCGGTGTTTAGCCTGTGGATATGCATTTTCAACAGCAGTTTTGATAGTTTTTTTGTCTGCATCAGTTAAATTGCTGATATCTCGAACTGTTATTGGAGGAATCTTCACTTCACCCAATCTATCTTTCAACTCTCCCTGTTTCAAAACAAAGGTCGTTCCGTCTGATCGGAGATTTGAAAAATCATCTGCAGTTATAGAGCGTGTAATTTTATTTCCAGAAGCATAGCTCAAATCAGCATTAATTGTACCTGTAACGGTTGTCACAGCTGGTTGGTTAGCAGTAGCTGTCGTCTTAGCTGTGACTTTATTGATAACAGTTGTTCCCCATGTATCATTATGGAAAAGATTGTTAATTTCAGGAGTACCTGGTTCTCCGCCACGAACTTCTGTATTTTTGACAACACCACTATTATCTTTGAACTTAGCGGTAAACTCTAATGAATCTCCAGAATAGAAAGTATATACAGGAGTGCCATTTTCCATTGATTTAGGAGCAGCTGACCATGTGTTATCGTCATTCTTTACTTTGACTACCGTATCAATAACTTGTGGTTTTTCTGTTTCAGGTGTAATAGCAACTGTGCTTACATCTGATTCCAAAGTTTCATTGGCATTCGTTACAGGATTATTAAACACCTTACTTTGTTTAACTGTTACGTTTCCTGTTGGGAGCAAACCATTGCTATCTGCAACTTCGGCTGGAGTGAAAGTCAAGCTCGTTACATTAGCACCAGCTGTCTTAGTAAGAGTCTTACCTCCAATCGTCAAGGTTACTGTCGCGCCTGGAACAACATCTGTAACGGTGATTCCTTTATCTGGCAAACCACCTGTATTTGTCACTTGAACAGCTGAAATTTGCGGTGGATTCGGTCTGACTTTGATAACTACAGGAACATTTGTAGCATTCCTTGATTGAGTTGTTGAACCTTGTGGTAAAGTAACTTTGACTTCCTTCTTAAAGATACCTGAAGTTGTAGCATCTGGTCTGGACACCCATTCATAAGTTGTGTCAGTTGGAATTGCTACGCTAGTATCAGAATTTTTAATTGCATTTCCCGGATTTGAAATGATACCATTGAGCGGAGTTGTGTCCCCAACTTTTGTAGTATACTCTTGATTAGCTACCGGATCAACGACTGTATAATCAAAGGTCACTGTACTTGTTAACGCAGGGTTTGAAGTTGTTATAGCACCAAGTCGCCCATTTGGATAGGTCGCTCTCACTGTATAAGTTGTACGGTGAGACACAGGGTTATCACCTGTTGTATGCCAGACTTCACTAAATTTAGGTGACCCACCCTGGCTACTTACTTGCGCACTTGCTTTGTTATTCAGTTGATACTCATAAGAAAATGTCGCCCCTGAAGGAAGGGAATTGTTATTGAGATAAAGATATGAATCTCCACCAATATTATTGGCATAGCTTCCTCCAACAGTTACATCTTTACCTGGAACTGCTTTAAAGGCATAAAATTGACCAGTAACTCTATTATTGGTTTTGGTCTCAATCTTTTGATAAACTGTGTAATTGTATGTTAAATCCGTAGTAGTTTTATCTGGGTGAGTTACCGTTAAAATTGCAGTTCGACTACCTACTGTCATCGTAGGAGCTTGTCCGTTTTTCCAAGCAAACGAGGTTCCTTGAGGTAGGCTAGAAGCTCCACCGACTGGACTTACAAGGCTACTTAGATTTATATCAGACACAGACTCACTACTTACCGCATAGAATGTATCAGTCACCTTTTCAACACCATATTTCAGATTTGAATTGACTGTATCCTGGGTACCATCTCGATAAGTAATGGTGATTACACCAGTATCAGACACTGTAATTTCATGATTACCTTCAGAACCTTTTACGTAGTCTGTACCTGAAAGAATGCTTGCATTGGCTGTTTTAAAATTAGCCAAAACTTGATTTTTTTCTTCTTGACTTAGATGTTCTTTGTCATTAACTGTAACAGTATCACCACTCACAGGATTGTTACGCTCGTTGAAACCTCTGATATTAAGGGTCATCTCTGCCGTAGCTTGTTGACCGTCACTATCTGTTACAATATATTGAATAATATGCGCGCCAGGTTTATACGGTTCCCAAGCCCCGTCTGCACGACCAGGAATTCCTATTCCGTTGTTTCGACCAATCGTACCATGTATATCTACCGTATAAATCTTTGGATAATAGAGAAGCTTACCCCATTGATTATACACACCAAAATCACCCAATTTTTCCCTGTCTGTTCCTTGGATAATGAGGAGCACCTAAGCCAGTGATAATTGTATTATTAGATCCTGGAGCTAATGTTTTCAACCCCTTGTCATCACTCATCTGCATGTAGATTGTGGAGATAGAGTCGTCATTAAAATAGGTAACAGCTGCAGGCAAACTAATCTTAGGTTGCTGAGATGCCGCACGGCTCTGACCTCCCGTGTTTCTAGACTGACCTGTTTCCCCAGTCGAAACGGTTGAGCTCATTGAGCTACTATAATTTCAGAAGTGTTGGCGCTTGTAAACGGTTGACTACTTGTCGCCACTTGAGCATTCAAAGTAGCCGCGTTAGAACGATTGTTCACAGTCGCATAAACCAATATAGTCGCTTCAAGGTTTCTATTTAAGTCATGTCGTTTATTGAATACATATTCATTGCCAGATCCACCACGTTTCTCCATCTCTTCCCCATTGAAGAGAACACGAGTGATGGTTGTGTTTCTATCCACTTGCGCGATCAGACCTGCATAATTAAGCGGTCTCTGCGAGTGCATTTTGATTGTCCAGACAACCTCACGATTGGAACTTGAATAACTACCTTGGCTAAGTTGAGCTGTGGTGTGATTGTTTACCGCAATCGGAGAAATCCCTCGGAGATTTTTCTCCCGTTGCCATTGGTTGTCCATTACGGCTATCACGTTGCCCAGAGGTTACACGTGAAACCGCATTGGCGATAGAGTTGCGAGCTGAAGTAGCTGTCTTGACAACTGTTCCTAGATCAGCATTTGGATCCTTGAGAGCAGACTCAATCTCAGTTATAGCAGATTTTACCTTAAGAATGGCTGAGCTTGTATCTGGAAGGTCCACAGCTTTAGCCAGGTATTCTCCCATTTCTGCTGAAAGAGTTGCCAGTTTCTTACGGTCTTCTGCTTGCTTTTTAGCGCTTGTTTCTGCTGTCGTTGTCGCAGCAAGAGTCGCTGTTGTGGTTGCTGTCAGACTCGCATTTTGACTTGTAACGTTTTCTGCAGTTGAAAGAGAACTAGAAAGGCTAGGGTTGACCTTAATATCGCTAGCCTTAACTGTGGCTCTGGATGTTCCGTCATTACTGATAGCATCTTCGCTAGGAGCCGTCTGTGAACCTTCTACATGCGAAACCTCAGAGAGGGAACTGCTTGCAACAGTCGAAGCACTAGCTGATGTTGAGGCAGAATCGTTCAATGAAGACGAGGTACTAGCTGAAGTTGAAGATGAAACACTGGCACTAGTGCTAGCTGATGTTGAGGCGCTTACGGACTCGGATGCACTTGTTGAGGCCGAAATAGAGGCACTTGTAGAAGCAGAGATTGAGACACTCTCACTAACAGAGGTAGATGTTGAAACAGAAGTTTGTTGCTCATCATCTTTATTGACCGTTCCCAAAACAACCTGATCAGAATTCACTAGATTGTCAGTACCATCCACGACTTTCTCTACAGCCAGCTGTTCATTGGCATGGACTTGCGTATGAGTGGCAACTCCACCACCAACAACGGCCCCCGCGGCAACTATCCCCTTGAGGACATCTATCCCAGTTAAAGAAGTTGAGACACGATCTTCCACAACTTCAGTTGTCACCTGAGCAGTATCAACACCACCACGAAGAACCTTGAACAAACCAAAAAGAGAGGTAGATGCTCGAAGCCAGTGTTTCCCTGACTTGATCAATTTATACCTCGTTACTCGGTCTGTTTCTCTATATCGTCCTTCCTGACGTCTAAAAAACATGTTTTTCTCTCCTTGAGTTCATTTTTTATAAAAAACTAAATACCAAAACATCCTTAAGATACACAGCCACGTTACATGGATATTTTCTCTTTTTTCACCCTGACAAGCAATGGTGTAGTCTTAAAAAATTTTTGATATAGAGCTCAATCTATAACACTTTATTATAGCACACTATAGGCTTCTTTGTCCAAAGATTAAGTTGAAAATAGATTAACAAAAAAACACCTTGAACTTTTTGTAGATTTTTCCCTGATTGTAAGATTCTTTTTGTCCAATAATCATCTGTTCACCTTTGAAAAAAATCAAATATTATTGTAAAAAAATCAGTAGGATGAAATAAAATATAAACAAATTGACCAGAAAGAAAAAGTCAGATCAATTTCTAAAAAAATATTTTTAAAAATCCGTAGCGTACTATTCTAGGTTCAATCTACTATATGTCGAATCATTGATCCATCAAAAAGCCGCCTGATTGGGCGACTTAATTTTTTTATAGGGAGATTATTATGAAAAAAAGTTTTAGGAGTATAAGTTAAGGTCTTTTTAACTTATGAGATAAGTATACAACTCCTATCTTAAAGTTTCCTTAAGTGTTTTTTAACTGTGAGATTTTTCCATTTTTCTCGCCAATTTTTCTTGGATAAACGCTTTTGATAAAGTTTCATTCGATCTTGATTTTTCTAAGAAATGGGGAGTTGGAGAAACCTGAAAGTTCAAAAATATCCTCCAAAACATAAGGGGCAAAGAGCTCTAAAGTTGCGTCAGCATGCAAGCGAAGTCCTACTGCCGTACAACGTTCAGGATATTTACTCATAGCATCGCAGGAATTTCTATACGGTTCCGTATGGGGACTATGCTGATGCATATAGACTTGATTTTTCAGCTCCCACTGATACTGAGGGAAGTCCTCTCTCAACTTGTTCTCTATAGTCAGCGTTTCTTCGTAACTCACATCTGGGGCAAAGAAAATCACGTCCACATCCGTTTCACGATCAAAAGCTGGTTTATCTGACAAGAGATTCCAGATAAAATTTCGGACCGAACCTGCTGCCAACCAGGAATCATTTAATTCCAAGTCACGGATGATAGTCAGAATAGCCATCATATCAGGATTTCCTCTGAAAGAATCTAAGATTTCAGCCTTATTTTTCAATGTATTCATAGCCCAAATGTTCATATGCCTTAGCTGTCGCGACCCGACCTGAACGAGTTCGCATGATAAAGCCTTTCTGGATTAGGTAAGGTTCGTACATATCCTCAACCGTCTCACGTTCTTCCGCGATATTAACAGAAAGTGTTCCTAGACCGACAGGACCTCCACCGTACATCTCAATCATGGTGCGGAGAATTTTCTGGTCCACATAGTCCAAGCCTTCATGGTCTACATCCAGCATAGTCAAAGCCTTATCTGTAATCACATCATCAATCAAACCATCGCCCATAATCTGAGCAAAGTCACGCACGCGCTTGAGGAGACGATTGGCGATACGAGGAGTTCCACGACTGCGCAAAGCTAACTCCGAAGCAGCCTCATGGGTGATTTCCATCTCAAAAATATCTGCCGTCCGCTCGACAATCTCTGTCAAGTCATCATGGGTATAGTATTCCATATGGCCTGTAATTCCAAAACGAGCTCGGAGAGGATTTGAAAGCATCCCAGCTCGTGTCGTTGCACCAATCAAGGTAAAAGGTGGCAAGTCTAGATGGACACTACGGCTAGCTTCTCCTGCACCAATCATGATGTCAATGTAGAAGTCTTCCATGGCACTGTATAGCACCTCTTCTACCGACATGGGCAAGCGATGAATCTCATCAATAAAAAGAACATCTCCTGGCTCCAAATCATTCAAAAATCGCTACCAAGTCACCTGCTTTTTCGATAACGGGACCAGACGTCTGCTTGAGATTGACTCCCAGTTCATTGGCAATGACAAAAGCCATGGTTGTTTTCCCGAGACCTGGAGGGCCAAACAAAAGAACATGATCCAGCGCCTCGTCACGCATTTTTGCTGCTTCAATAAAGATTTGAAGCTGATCCTTGACCTTGTCCTGACCGATATATTCACGCAAATATTGGGGGCGGAGAGTACGTTCTACCAACTCCTCATCGCCCATGATTTCATTATCTAAAATTCTACTCATGGCTCTATTATATCAAAAATCCAAGCCACAAACAAAAAAAGCCACCTGGTTTGGTGGCTCCAGAGTTGAGTACTTATGTGATATCATATTCTACGGCACTTCTACACCGCCTGCGAAAGGAGGTGAGATAGCCCATGATGGAACTAATCCTTAAAACTATCATCGGACCAATTGTGGTCGGTGTCGTTCTTCGCTTAGTTGATAAATGGCTAAACGAGGATAGTGTCAAAAAGACACTCGTCAAGCTAAATAAGTCAAACAGAAATTTAAGTCAAACAAACGGAGCGACAATCCCACATGTCACGACTCAAAAGCATTATTGCAGGGGTTCCACTTGAACAATTAAGCCAGGCACTAGGTCATACAAAGATCTATATGACAGATCGTTATAACCAAGTTGAGGATAACTCGCTGAAACGACTACAGACCTATTTCTTAGTCATATTCGCTAAAAAGTCCCCCGACAATTCCCCGACCAAAATCCGAAAAAAATACCGGAAAAATATCGGAAAAATTATTTTTTTAGGAAATTCCCAAAAAAAGCCTGAAATAGAGCCAAAAAACTCCACCTGATTGGGTGGAGTTAAGGGAAGATTATTATGAAAAAAAGAAAAAGTTTAGGATTTCTATTAAATAAAGTTAGGAGGTCTTTATTTAATGATTACATAATACACAAGCAAACTTAAAAATTAACTTAAGATTTTCTAGTTTTTACTTTTTGTTCAAAAAAATAATAAATACTAATTAAAAATTGCTAAAAGCAAACAAGAAAAAAGCCACCAAATTGGGTGACTTTATTAGGAGATTATGATGAAAAAAAGTTTTTAGGATTTCATTAAATAAAGTTAGGAGGTCTTTATTTAATGACTATATGATACTAGACCATCCTTAAACTTTGCTTAAGAAAAACAAATTTTGTTATTTTTCTCTGTTTACCCAAATCATTCCTGTACAATCATAGGTGGATAAGATTTCAAACCCCATAAAACGATAAAATCCCAAGTTTTTTTCTGTCTGTTCTGTCACCAGCTGGACTTGATAGGCATCTTTGTAATCCTCTAAAGCCTCTTTCATCAAGGATCTACCAATCCCTTGACGCTGATAGATTGGTAAAACAATTAAATCCTGAACCAATACTGATGAGAATCCATCGCCAACCAAACGAATCAAGCCTACCACAGCATCGCCATCAAGTGCCACATAAATCGCTAATGAATGAGATAAGGCCTGCTCCAGCATCTCTGGTTGATGGGTATAATTTGTCCAACCGACAGCCTGATAGAGATGCAAAACATCCTCTAGCTTGACAATTTCTTGCTTTTTAATAGTAATCATCTCAACACCTATTAAAGCTCTATCAAGCTCTTGTACTGCTGTCCATTTTTATCAAAATTTTCAGGACGCAACCATGTTTCCAAACGAGATTTGACTTTGGGCCAGTCCTTATCAATCATGGACAACCAATCCGTATCCCTCGTACGCCCCTTATAAACCACTGCCTGACGGAAGGTTCCTTCATAAATAAATCCCAAACGCTCCGCAGCTCGTCTGGATGGCAAATTAAGAGAATCACATTTCCACTCATAGCGACGATAGTGGAGTTCTTCAAAAACATAGCGAGCGAGGAGATACTGGGCTTCAGTTCCTATCCGTGTTCCCCTGAGCTCTGGAGAAAAAGTGACCGCCCCCACTTCTATCACTCGGTTATTCTGATCAATGCGCATGAGAGAAAAAGTTCCCAAAGCCTTACCAGTTGCCTTGTCTATGATTGCATAGTAAAAACGGTCCTTACGAGCCAACATCTGATTTAAAAGGCTGACCAGTTCCTCCATGTCTGCTACTGGCTCCTGAAAGAGGTAAGTCCACATCTCCCGAGGCGTATCAGGGCCATAAACAGCTAATAAATCCTCCGCATGCTTTTCCACCGAAAGAGCTTCTATTCGAGCATAACGCCCTTCTAAGAAATCAATAGAAGGCAATTCACCTGGTGTATAACCTTCCATTGACTCCCCAATCATCTGACCATATTCATTTACTAGCATAGCTTTCTCCTTATTCACTTATTGAATATAGTATAACATATCTCAATGAAAATTTTAGGAAACACTTGGTTTTCTATTCAATAATGCAAACTCCTCTTATAAAAAAATCATCCATCCACTTTTATGGAGGAATAATCAAATATGGGAACGAGTGAGTTAATGTCCCTTATGCTTCTCTCTATTTTTTACTGTTTGTATTCAAATTTCTCTTGTTTTAGTGTTTGCTTTTGTAGACTGGACTACCAACCAGAACTGTGTTTTTTTATCTTAGTTGGGACTATTATAGTACGGTTCAGCACTATCTACAAATTTCTTTCAGATGTGTATCAAAAAAATTTATCGTAGCAAACCAAGAGTCTACACTTTCTTTCATTAATAAGCGCCAATCTTTTTTTGATAACGATGATTCGGTTGATAAGCAACCGTCAACATATGCCCTGTTTCATGGTATTTTTTAAACAAAATGGATTCCCCTTTATAATGTGAAATAATATCATCTATCGCGGATGATGCATTCCATATTTCATCAACATCGCTTCCTAGTAATAATAAAGGAGAGGAAATTTTACTCACATCAATCTGAGCCCTACTATCTTCAGGAATATGTTTTCCAAAAAACTTGTTTAACAAATAATTTCCTAACTGAAATTTTTGATAAGGAAGTTCCTTTTGTAAATATGTCCAAGAAGATGAATGAGAGTTGAGTTTTCCCTTTATTCCCTCAAATATTACATTTGAGGGGGAATTGAGTACCAAACATCGCACATCTTCCAAAATACTTTGTCCAGCCAGAACAAGCTCTGCTCCTTTAGAGCGACCATATATTCCTATTTTTGTATTATCAACTTGAGGATGATGATATAGAAAATCTTTCGCCTCCTCCAGACATTCTATTGGAATTCGTTCTAAATTTTGGGATAATCCCTCTAAACCAAAATAAGCTATCGCAAGACAAATATAGCCTCTTGAAGATAAAAGTTGGGCAATATTCTGAGCTTTTTCAATTCTTCCCTCACTACCGCTGACAATAATCACGGCTGGCGCCCTTCTTAACTTTTCATCATAAAATAATCGACCTTGAAAATGCTTGTCATAGATATCTTGATATCTTACTCCTAGATTCATATAACGCCTTACGAAACTTTGCTCCGCGACCACATCTTTCCCTAGCCTGATTTTAATTTCAACACCAAAACAATCTCGTAATGGAATTCTATCAAGAGAACTCGGTAATCTCCTTTTCCTATTCTTCAACGGTTTCGCATTAAAGAATAATCCCATTTCTGAAATCCCTTTATAAGATCCCGAAATAGATGCTGTCTGAGAGGTATCAATCATACCGTCCTGATCAGATAAAAAAATTGCGGTTGATTTCCATATAACATCATGATCTAAAAGCAAGGGAGCATTTATACAGTAATAATCAGACAGGTACATTTCTACACAATACATTGCCCTTGGTTCTAAACCATTAATAGCAATATAAAAAGATTCATCCGCTAAATCTGTTTGTGAAATCAGTTCTATGTTTACAGTCATGTCTTCTCCTTTTTGTTAATTTACTTAACAATTATATTTGAAATTTACCGTGACTTTTACCACGGTAATTCTCCCCACACCTTTTCAATATCATCCATCAATTTCACAACTGTTTTAAGTTCCACCTCGCTATAGTTGTTTAAAACTAAAAAGATTGATTTTTCAATATATGCTTGTTGCTCCTTATGGATTTTAAAAATTTCGATGCCTTTTTCAGATAATCTCAAATATTTATTTTTCCCATTATTCGGATCAAAATCAAACAACTAAATTTTTTTGAATCAATCTCCTAACACTTTGAGTTATTGCACTTCTTGAAACTTCTAATAATTCAGATAATTTTACTAGATTTAAGGGCTGATTTTTCCCAATCACAACAATCAAATGTACCTCATTCAAAGTAATGGATTTGTTAACACCACTTTTATGTTGATTTTTTTTTAACTGGTCAAACGCTAAAATAAATCTATTGAAACGATTATTAAATGCAATAAATTCTTTTTTATCCATAATCTCTCTTTCCTTTGTTAATCATATTAACAAAATAGAAACTTCCTGTCAAATAAAAAATCCTCCAGATTCTACTCTGAAGGATTCCTATCTTATTTCACAACAATATTAACCAATTTATTCGGTACCGCAATCACTTTCACGATTTCCTTACCATCAATTTCTGCTTTGACTTTTTCATCCGCTAAAGCGATTTCTTGTAATTCTTCGCGTGATAGGTCTTTAGCTACCATGAGTTTAGCACGGACTTTTCCTTTGATTTGGACAACGATTTCGATTTCGTCTTCAACCAATTTGCTTTCGTCCCATGTTGGCCAAGCCACGTAAGAGATTGACTCACCTGTTGCTGCAACAGTTTGCCAGAGCTCTTCTGCCAAGTGAGGAGCAAATGGTGCAATCAATTGGATAAATCCTTTGGCGTAGTCCACATAAAGCTTTTCTTCCTTGTTAGCCGCGTTGACAAAGACCATAAGTTGGGCAATGGCTGTGTTGAATTTGAGAGATTCGATTTGCTCTGTGACAGCTTTAACGGTTTCGTTGTAAACCTTGTCAAGAGCGCCATTGTTTTCCGCAACGATTTCTTTACTTGTAATCAAACGGTAAACACGATCCAAGAATTTACGGCTTCCTTCCAGACCTTCTTCTGACCAAGCAATCGAAGCATCAAGTGGTCCCATGAACATTTCATAGACACGAAGGGTATCGGCACCGTATTGTTCCACCACATCGTCTGGGTTAACAACGTTCTTGAGCGATTTAGACATCTTGGCTGGCGCTTGCTCCAACTCTTCTCCTGTTTCCACATGGAAGAAAGAACCGTCACGTTTTTCAACCTTGTCAGTTGCCACAAGAGCTCCCACGGTGGTCACGGTAGCTTGTTCCCAAAATCATCCCTTGGTTAAAGAGTTTTTGGAATGGTTCTTTAGTTGGAACAACACCGAGGTCATAGAGGAATTTGTGCCAGAAACGAGCGTAAAGCAAGTGAAGAACAGCATGCTCTGCACCACCCACGTAGATATCTACTGGCAACCATTGTTTGAGAAGATCCTCATCAGCCAATTTCTCAGTATTGTGTGGGTCAATATAGCGGAGGTAGTACCAGCTTGAACCTGCCCATTGTGGCATGGTGTTGGTTTCACGACGACCCTTGACACCATCTTCACGAGTCACTTCAAGCCAGTCTGTCAAGTTAGCTAGTGGACTTTCACCAGTACCTGAAGGACGGATATCCTTGGTTACAGGCAAGACAAGTGGCAATTCACTTTCAGGGACAGCTGTTGAAGTTCCGTCTTCCCAATGAATGATTGGAATTGGCTCACCCCAGTAACGTTGACGGCTAAAGAGCCAGTCGCGGAGACGGTAGGTAACCTTCTCTTGTCCACAGCCTTTTTCTTCCAACCAAGCCACAATCTTAGCAATTGCGTCTTCTTTGTTGAGTCCATCTAGGAAGTCTGAATTGACATGAAGACCATCTTCTGTGTAGGCAGCTTCTGCTACATTTCCACCTTCAAGTACTTCGACGATTGGAAGGTCAAATTGTTTGGCAAATTCCCAGTCACGTTGGTCGTGGGCAGGAACAGCCATAACGGCACCTGTTCCATAACTAGCAAGAACATAGTCGGCAATCCAGATTGGAATTTCCTTACCATTGACAGGGTTGATGGCATAAGCACCAGTCCAAACACCATGTTTTTTTCTTTGGCAAGGTCTGTACGAGCCAAGTCAGACTTGAGGCTAGCTTGGTGTTTGTAGTCTGCTACTGCCTCTGCTTGCTCTGGACTTGTGATAGCGTCAACCAATTCATGTTCAGGAGCCAAAACAGTGAAAGTCGCACCGAAAAGGAGTATCAGGACGAGTGGTAAAGACGGTGAATTCCTTATCTGTTCCCTTAACTTTAAAAGGTTACATTAGCACCAGTTGATTTCCCAATCCAGTTGCGTTGCATGTCCTTGATAGACTCTGGCCAATCTAGTTCATCTAAGTCATTAAGCAAGCGCTCTGCGTAAGCCGTGATTTTAGAGCATCCATTGGCGCATTGGTTTGCGGACAACTGGATAGCCTCCACGCTCAGAAGTTCCGTCAGGAAGGACCTCTTCGTTGGCGATGGCTGTTCCCAATTCCTCAACCCAGTTTACTGGCACTTCCGCTTCATAGGCCAAAGCCTTTTTGTAAAGCTTAGTGAAAATCCATTGCGTCCATTTGTAGTAGTTTGGATCTGTTGTATTGACTTCACGATCCCAGTCATAAGAAAATCCAAGCGCATTGATTTGGCGTTTGAAGTTGGCAATATTTTCCGCTGTAAATTCTGCTGGGTCATTACCTGTATCCATAGCGTATTGCTCTGCAGGCAAACCAAAAGCATCCCAACCCATTGGGTGAAGGACATTGTAGCCTTGCGCACGTTTGTAACGGCTGAGGATATCGGTCGCTGTATAGCCTTCTGGGTGTCCTACGTGCAGACCCGCTCCAGATGGATAAGGGAACATATCAAGCGCATAAAACTTACGGTTTTTGATGCATCTGTTCCTGTCTTAAATGTATGATGTTCTGCCCAGTAGCCCTGCCACTTAGGCTCAATTTCTTTATGATTGTAAAAACTCATGCTGTCTCTCCAATTTTCGTGATGCTCCTATTATACCATTTTTAGGGGAAATTTAGTCTCTTTCTTTTCAACTCTTTTCTCTTTTACACCTTGCCTTCCATTTTTAATACTGCTATACTTACTTTAGCAAGCTCTTTATAAGAGGTGATTTATGGCCCATTCTTTTCAAACATTCTCTCCAAAAAGAGATTCTTCACCGTAGTTCTTTGGCTGCTTTAGCGACCTCGTTTTTTTACTCCTCATTCTCTTGTTTGGTTTTTCCTATTTCCTTCAAAAAGCAACAGCTCACCAAGGACACTCAACAGATTGTCCAACATGTTCGCAATATGAAACAAGCGAACTATCAATTATTGGAGACCATGAATCAAAAAATGGTCCCAGAATTTTTAGAGGGTAAACATACTGACCGAGAACTCTTTAGTCTATTTTATGAAACAAAAAGCTCAACTGAAAACTCAGTTCTGATTTTATCATCCTTGATGACACAGGAGAACTTCTCTTTAGTACCAATCGCAACCATCAAGAAACTATTTTTAGCTCCTTATTATTTAAAATTGTTAATTCAAAATCCGATTCAAGGAACCATTACAGAAAAAGGTTGCTTTTGTCAATAGATAAACAACATTACGCACTCTTCATTATGCCTATCGTTCAAAATCAACGAGTTAAGGCTTATAGCATTTCTTTTGTAAATGAAAATGAATTTGTGTCCAGTATCCCTCTCATCAATTCAAAATACGCCATTACAGATACTTTTGGAAACATCTACTCTAGCAATACCAATCAATTTACTCAATCGACTCTGGAAAAATTTGATGAAAAATTACTCCAATCTAAAAACCCATTGGTATGTTGAAAATCCACTTCTGATTGAAAAAAACGTAAAATTGAACCGATTTTTCTCAATCTACACCTTTTCAATCTTTCTTTCCCATTCCGAGTTTACTGGGACTTGCTTCTGTCTTAACACTCTGTATCTTTCTGTTATACTTCTGGCAGGCAAGACGAATTGCTTATAAAATTGCGACACACAATGCCGGCCCTATTGAAAGTCTGGTCTATCAACTGCAGGAAATTCCTAAGAAAAAGGACAAGAAGCTGATCCTCCAGACAGGAGACGAATTTGAACTGATTGCTGAGAAAAATCACCGATATGCTCCAAGAGTTGGATGAGCTCCATCAAAAGATGTTGACCATTGAGAAGGAAAAGTGGATCTTTGAAAGAAAGATGCTGGAAGCTCAGTTTAATCCTCACTTCCTCTACAATACCTTGGAAACCATTAAAATTACGAGTATGATTGATGCTAGTATTACTCAAGAACTTATTCAAAATCTCACGCGCATCCTGCGATATAGTGTAACTGAACTAGAAAAGGAAACGACTCTTGGACGGGACCTAGAGATTATCGAAGCTTATCTGAAAATCCATCAGATTCGATTTGAACATTTTTCTTATCAGATTGACTGTTCTGAGAATCTACATTCCCAAACTATTCCGAAACTTTTCCTATTACCCCTTGTGGAAAATGCTCTAAAATACGGAAGGCAGTATCGTATCGACCTTGCCATCTCTATCCAAATCACTCAAGAGCAGGAAGCACTGACCTTTATCGTTAAGGATAATGCTGGTGGTCTAACCAAACAAGAACGTCTACATATCTTAGAATCCTTGGACAGTCCACATACACAGCACGGTATTGTCAATAGTTACAAACGATTGAATAACTTTTTTGAGAATGTCGAATTGGATTTAGGAGTGAACCCGCAAGGTGAAACCTGGGTAAAATTTATCACGAAAGGAAGAACGCATGTTTAAGTTAATCATTGTCGAAGACGAACACCTGATCCGAAAATGGCTTGAAATTGCCGTCGACTACTCAGCCTTAGGTATTCAAGTTGTTGGAACTGCAAGTCACGGACAAGAAGGCATGGAATTAATTCAAAAAGAGAAACCACACATCGTCCTGACAGACATTACCATGCCCATCATGGATGCTTTTATGATGTTTGAAGCGACTCGTTCACTCTCTTATGAAAAAGTGATCCTCTCAGGCTATAATGATTTCCAAAACTGCTAAAAAGGCCATGCAATTCGGAGCAGTGGACTTCCTCCCAAAACCCATAAATGTCGCAGAATTAACAGAGTGTTTAGAAAAAATAACTCTGCGCCTCAAGATGGATCAACACCAAACCAATCCATTTTTTTACAAGACTATCAGACTTTTGTAACTTCTCTTCAAAAAAATCAATCCTCAAAACCAATTGATTCAACAAATTCTCGAATTTGTGCACCAACACTACTCCCAACACTTTACCATTTCTACCATTGCAGAGAATCTAGGTTATAGCGAAAGTTATCTCTACAAGGTTATCAAGGAGGATTTTCCTATCACCTTGAACGAATACATTCTTCAGTATCGTTTAAAACAAGCCGTTGAAAAGATGAGCCAGTGTCCTGATTCTCCTCTTAGTCAAATCGCTGAGCAAGTCGGCTTCTCAGACTATAAATATTTTGGTAAAGTTTTTAAGAAATACTTTCATATCTCTCCAAAAGAGTTAAAAAGCCATTGGAAGAATAGTTTAGACACTATTCTTCTTTTTTGTAGAGAATTTTACCCCATTAGGATAGAATTTTAAGTTTTAAAAACGCTTTCATTACTTTACAATAGAGGTAACAAAACTATGGAGGTATCCATCATGAAAAAGAAATGGATGTATTATGCTGCGTGTGGACTTGCTATTTTGGGACTTGCTGCCTGCTCTTCTGACGACGCTTCAGGAGAAAAGGCAACTGAAAATGGAGGAAGCGATACTCTAGTAGTCTACTCCCCAAACTCAGAAGGATTGATTGGAGCAACTATTCCTGCTTTTTGAAGAAAAAGTATGGTATCAAGGTTGAACTCATTCAAGCAGGAACAGGTGAACTCTTTAAAAAACTAGAATCTGAAAAAGAAGCCCCTGTGGCAGATATCATCTTTGGTGGTTCCTATACCCAATATGCTACCCACGGGGAACTTTTTGAAAATTACGTATCAACGGAAAACGATAATGTAATCAAAGAATATCAAAATACAACTGGCTACTCAACTCCTTATACATTGGATGGTAGTGTTTTGATCGTCAACCCTGACTTAACTAAGGGGATGAATATTGAAGGTTATAGCGACCTCATCAAACCAGAACTCAAAGGAAAAATCGCAACTGCAGACCCAGCCAACTCTTCTAGCGCCTTTGCTCAACTAACAAACATGTTACAAGCTGAGGGCGGCTATACAGACGACAAAGCTTGGACTTATGTCAAAGATCTCTTTACTTTGATTGACGGTAAAATCGGCTCAAGTTCATCTGGCGTTTACAAGGCTGTTGCAGATGGAGAAATGGCTGTTGGCCTTTCATACGAAGATCCCGCAGTAAAACTTCTAAACGACGGAGCTAACATCAAGGTTGTTTATCCAAAAAGAAGGTACTGTCTTCCTGCCTGCTAGCGCTGCTATTATTAAAAAAACGCTAAGAACATGGAAAAACGCTAAGAAATTTATCGATTTCATCATTTCTCAAGAAGTCCAAGACACGCTTGGTACAACAACTACTAACCGTCCAGTTCGTAAAAAAATGCTAAAACTAGCGCAAAACATGAAACCAATCGAACAAATTAAAACACTAACTGAAGACTATGACTATGTCATCAAAAATAAATCAGATATCGTGAAGAAATACAACGAAGTCTTTACAGATATCCAATCTAAACAGTAAAAGAGGTTAACTATGAGTGAGATCAAGATTATCAATGCCAAGAAAATTTATCACGATGTAGCTGTTATCGAAAATCTAAGCGTGACCATTCCTAAGGGGAGCCTTTTCACTCTCCTTGGGCCTTCAGGATGTGGGAAAACAACCTTACTTCGTATGATTGCAGGTTTCAATAGCATCGAAGGAGGAGAGTTCTACTTCGACGATACTAAAATCAACAACATGGAACCTAGCAAGCGAAACATTGGGATGGTTTTCCAAAACTATGCAATTTTCCCACATTTGACAGTGCGTGATAACGTTGCATTCGGGCTCAAGCAAAAGAAAGTTCCAAAAGATGAACTCATCGAACAAACAAATAAATACCTTGAGTTGATGCAGATTGCCCAGTATGCTGATCGTAAACCAGATAAACTTAGTGGTGGCCAGCAACAACGGGTTGCCCTAGCACGTGCCTTGGCTGTTAATCCTAACGTTCTCCTCATGGACGAACCCCTCAGTAACCTAGATGCCAAACTTCGCTTGGATATGCGTCAGGCTATTCGCGAAATTCAACACGAAGTTGGAATTACCACTGTCTACGTAACTCACGACCAAGAAGAAGCTATGGCCATTTCTGACCAAATTGCTGTTATGAAAGACGGTGTTATTCAACAAATTGGTCGTCCAAAAGAGCTCTACCACAAACCAGCAAATGAATTTGTCGCAACATTTATTGGTAGAACAAATATAATCCCTGCTCGTTTGGAAAAGCAAGCTGACGGAGCTTACATCGTCTTTGAAGATGGTTATTCTCTTCGTATGCCAGCACTAGATCAGGTGGAAGAACAAGCTATTCATGTCAGCATTCGTCCTGAAGAACTTATCCGTGACGAAAACGGACCAATCGATGGAACAATTACTGACAGTGTCTATCTTGGACTTAATACCGAATACTTCATTGAGACAGGATTTGCTTCAAAACTTCAGGTAAGTGAAGAATCTACATTTGAAGAAGATTTGAAAAAAGGAGATCGCGTTCGTTTGCGTATCAATACTCAGAAACTCAATGTCTTCTCTGAAGATGGTTCGCGCAATCTCATAAAAGGAGTCAGCCATGGAGCGTAAAAAACTAAATATCTGGACTGCGTCTTCCTTCTTCATCTTCCTTACTTATCTTGTTTCTGGTCTATCCAATTGTTACGGTATTAAAACAGGCACTGGTACATGAAGGTCATTTCTCATTAGAAAATTTTGTTACTTTCTTTAGCAAATCGTACTACTCTGAAACCCTTATCAACAGTTTCAAGGTTTCTGTAACTGCAACAGTCACTTCTGTCGTTGTTGGTACCTTGCTAGCTTATCTTTTTTCAATGTATGACTTCAAGGGAAAGAAATTTTTACAAATCTTGATTATCATAGCATCCATGTCAGCTCCCTTTGTAGGTGCCTATTCTTGGATTCTACTCCTTGGTAGAAACGGAGTTATCACAAAATTTCTAACCAACACACTACATTTGCCAGGTTTTGATATCTACGGCTTTAAAGGTATCGTGCTTGTCTTTACACTCCAACTTTTCCCTCTCGTATTCCTATACGTAGCTGGAACCATGAAGAGCATTGACAACTCCCTCTTGGAAGCTGCTGAAAGCATGGGATCTTTCGGTTTTAAACGAATCGTAACAGTTGTTTTACCTCTCCTAGTCCCAACTTTACTAGCAGCAGCGCTCCTAGTCTTTATGAGAGCTTTCTCAGACTTCGGTACTCCGATGCTGATTGGTGAGGGATATCGTACCTTCCCAGTATTGATCTATACACAGTTTATCAGTGAGGTAGGGGGTAACTCTGCCTTCGCATCAGCCTTAGCAATTATGGCGATTACAATCGCCCTAGTTATCTTCCTCATCCAAAAATACGTTTCAAATCGCTACAGTTTCAGTATGAACTCGCTTCATCCAATTGAACCTAAGAAAACGACAAAAGGTAAGATGGCTGCTATTTATGTGACAGTTTATGGCATTATCTTATTCTCTGTTTTGCCTCAAGTTTACTTGATTTATACATCCTTCCTAAAAACATCCGGAATGGTTTTCGTCAAAGGATATTCACTAAACAGCTATAAGACTGCTTTTAACCGCATGGGCTCTGCTATTTTTAATACCATTCGTATTCCTCTCCTTGCCTTGGTTCTCGTTGTTGTCTTTGCGACCTTCATATCCTATCTTGCAGTTCGCAAACGCAACCTATTTACCAACTTAATCGATAGTCTTAGTATGGTACCTTATATCGTACCAGGAACTGTACTCGGTATTGCCTTTATCTCTTCATTCAATACAGGCCTCTTCGGAAGTGGTTTCCTGATGATTACAGGAACAGCCTTCATCTTGATTATGTCCTTATCTGTCAGAAGACTTCCTTATACCATTCGTTCTTCAGTTGCTAGTTTGCAACAAATTGCCCCTAGTATCGAAGAAGCAGCAGAAAGCTTGGGAAGTAGCCGTCTCAATACCTTTACTAAAATCACAACCCCAATGATGCTTTCAGGTATCATATCAGGAGCAATCCTTTCATGGGTAACAATGATTTCGGAACTATCTACTTCCATTCTCTTGTATAATGTTAAAACTAGAACAATGACCGTAGCTATCTACACTGAAGTACTTCGTGGGAATTATGGTGTGGCCGCAGCCTTGTCTACTATCCTCACCATCTTAACAGTTACTTCCTTGTTACTATTTATGAAAATTTCTAAAAATAACAGCATTACGCTCTAGTTTTTTTCCTACTAAAACAGCCAATTCCCCCTGGCTGTTTTTTTATATCTCTACTTTTGATTTTCCCGAATCATCACCTTCGATAAATACAGATTCCTATCAATAGGACATATCTTAGCTAGTTATATAGATGCAAGATAGGGCTTTTTATGGTAGAATATAGGAAAGTGCTTTCTCAGAAGGAGGAAAATATGGACAAACAAACCATCGCTGTTTTAGGGCCTGGTTCTTGGGGTACTGCTCTGTCACAAGTTTTAAATGACAACGGACACCAAGTACGAATCTGGGGAAATATTCCTGATCAAATCAACGAAATCAATACACATCATACTAACAAACACTATTTTAAGGATATTGTCTTAGATGAAAAAATTGTAGCCTACCAAGACCTAGAAGTAGCCTTGAAGGATGTGGATGCTGTTTTTATTTGTTGTCCCAACCAAGGTTACACGACTAGTTGCCCAACAAGTTGCTGCCGTTCTTGATCATAAAGTGGTCGTCATGCACGCATCAAAAGGTCTGGAACCGAATAGTCACAAACGTCTTTCAACCATTCTTGAAGAAGAAATCCCTGAAGACCTTAGAAGCGAGATCGTCGTCGTATCTGGTCCTAGCCATGCGGAAGAAACAATTGTACGCGACATCACCTTGATTACGGCTGCCTCTAAAAATTTACAAACTGCTCAATATGTTCAAAAAAACTCTTTAGCAACCACTACTTCCGCCTTTATACCAATACGGATGTTATCGGAGTGGAAACAGCTGGTGCTCTTAAAAAAATATCATCGCTGTTGGTGCAGGTGCCCTTCATGGACTTGGATTTGGTGATAATGCTAAAGCAGCGATCATCACGCGCGGTCTGGCAGAAATTACTCGTCTGGGGGTTAAACTTGGAGCAAATCCATTAACTTACAGTGGTCTTTCTGGAGTTGGGGATTTAATCGTTACCGGAACTTCTGTCCACTCACGTAACTGGCGTGCCGGAGATGCTCTTGGGCGTGGCGAAGCCTTGGCAGATATCGAAGCAAATATGGGAATGGTCATTGAAGGAATTTCAACAACCAAAGCTGCTTACGAATTAGCACAAGAACTAGGAGTTTATATGCCTATTACCCAAGCCATTTACCAAGTTATTTATGAAAACATTAATATTAAGGATGCCGTTTCTGAACTCATGAGCAATGAGTTCAAGGCAGAAAACGAGTGGTCTTAAACCACAGTTAGAAAGGAATCTCATGATGCAAAAAGTTAGAAAAGCCGTTATCCCTGCTGCAGGACTTGGAACTCGCTTCCTTCCTGCTACCAAAAGCCTTTGGCTAAGGAAATGCTACCAATCGTAGATAAACCAACCATTCAATTTATCGTTGAAGAAGCTCTTAAGTCTGGTATTGAGGATATTCTTGTTGTCACAGGGAAGTCAAAACGCTCAATCGAAGACCATTTTTGACTCGAACTTTGAGCTAGAATATAACCTCAAAGAAAAAGGAAAGAATGATCTCTTGAAACTTGTTGACGAAACGACTGGCATGCGCCTCCACTTCATCCGTCAAACTCACCCACGCGGACTCGGAGATGCCGTTTTGCAAGCCAAAGCCTTTGTTGGGAATGAACCTTTTGTAGTTATGCTTGGGGATGACCTCATGGATATCACTGATGACAATGCTGTCCCATTGACCAAGCAACTCATGAATGATTACGAAGAAACTCACGCTTCTACTATCGCTGTCATGCCTGTCCCACACGAAGAAGTCTCCGCCTACGGTGTCATCGCTCCTCAAGGAGAAGGCAAAGATGGACTTTACAGCGTTGAAACCTTCGTTGAAAAACCAGCACCTGAAGACGCACCAAGTGATCTAGCCATTATTGGCCGTTATCTCCTCACACCAGAGATTTTCGGTATCCTTGAAAATCAAACACCTGGTGCCGGAAATGAAATCCAGCTAACAGATGCTATCGATACTCTCAACAAAACCCAACGAGTATTTGCTCGTGAGTTTAAAGGTTCTCGTTACGATGTCGGAGACAAGTTTGGATTCATGAAGACTTCCATCGAATACGCTCTTAAACACCCACAAGTCAAAGACCACTTGAAGGACTACTTGATTAATCTTGGAAAAGAACTTTCAGGAGAAAAATAACAATTTGTCAAACAGTCAGATTTAACTTAAATCTGGCTTTTTTGATGTCTAAATTTCGAACTCCAATCCCTATCCAAAGCCCTGTTTTTAAGCCTAATTTCTTGCAAGAGATGCTTTTTATGGTATAATAATAAAGAGTGAGGAATTCTATGAACAAACATGTAACAAGAATCAAAGAAAAAAAGGACTGGCCTTACTTGGGTCTCTAAAATTAACAATTTCTAAAAATGAATACAAAGAAAAAGAGTGGAAAAAAATTCTAAGAAGAAAAAAAGCAAACGCAAACACCATTCGATATCTGGACTTTATTTGCAAAAATTTTACTTGGAATAAAGGCAACTTTTAACACACTTTTCATCCTAGCTTTTATTGGCGGTCTCCTTGGAACAGGGGTTGCCTTGGGGTATGCTGTTTCTCTCTTTGATCAAGTTAGTGTCCCTCAAACAGAGGATTTGATCAAGCAGGTCAATAATATTTCATCCATCTCTGAAATCCGCTATGCAGATGGTTCCATGATTAGCGCTATCGAAAGCGATCTACTTCGCACATCTGTATCATCAGATGCCATTTCAGATAACCTCAAGCAAGCTATCGTTTCAACCGAGGATGAACACTTTGCAGAGCACAACGGTGTCGTTCCTAAAGCGGTTATTCGTGCCAGTCTAGGAAAATTCATCGGACTTGGTTCTTCCAGTGGAGGATCTACCCTAACACAACAGCTCATCAAACAACAAGTAGTTGGTGATGCTCCTACGCTTGCCCGTAAAGCCAGTGAAATCGTTGACGCCTTGGCCTTAGAAAGAGCCATGAGCAAGGACGAAATCCTAACAACCTATCTCAACGTCGCTCCTTTTGGTCGTAATAACAAGGGACAAAATATTGCAGGGGCTCAACAAGCTGCCAAAGGGATTTTTGGAGTGGATGCAAGCAAACTAACCATTCCTCAAGCGGCTTTCCTAGCAGGTTTACCACAAAGCCCTATTTCCTACTCACCTTATGAATCTACTGGTGAGATGAAGAGCGAAGAAGATATTGAACTCGGTATTAAGCGCTCAAAAGATGTTCTCTACAATATGTATCGAACAGGAGCCCTCAGCCAGGAAGACTATGAAACCTACAAGGCTTATGACATTAAGCAAGACTTCTTGCCAGCAGAAAATGCTAGCGTTACCTCTAAAGGCTTCCTCTACTTCACTGCGCTCGATGAGGCTACCAAGATTATGTATGATTATCTGGTGCAAAAGGACAATGTTTCTGACCAAGAACTACAGAACGAATCGATCCAGAAATCTTATCGTGAATTAGCCAAAAAAGAAATTCAAAACGGCGGCTATAGTATTACAACTACTATTGATAAGGCTATTCACACGGCCATGCAAGATACGGTAGCAAATTACGGCTACCTGCTAGATGATAGTTCAGAGCAACCTGAAGTTGGGAATGTCTTGATGGACAATCAAACTGGGGCGATTTTAGGTTTTGTAGGTGGGCGAGATTATCAGACCAATCAAAACAATCACGCCTTCGATACCAAACGTTCCCCTGCCTCCACTACCAAGCCACTCTTGGCCTACGGTATTGCTATTGACCAAGGGCTCATGGGAAGCGCTAGTATCTTATCAAACTATCCAACCAATTTTTCCAACGGGAATCCTATCATGCACGTTAATAACCCAGGTACAGCAATGATAGACCTTAAAGAAGCTCTGAATTATTCTTGGAACATTCCAGCCTACTGGACCTATCAGCTACTTCTTCAAAAAAAGGGGTTGATGTTCGTTCCTACATGGAAAAAGATGGGCTATGAAATCCCTGAATACGGCATCGAAAGTCTACCTATGGGGGGAGGAATCGATGTCACTGTAGCCCAACATACAAATGGCTACCAAACCTTGGCTAACAATGGTGTTTACCATAAGAAATACATGATTTCAAAAATCGAGAAGACCAGCGGCGAGGTTATCTATGAGCACAAAGACGAACCTGTACAAGTCTACTCTAAAGCAACAGCAACGATTATGCAAAGTCTACTGAGAGAGGTTATTTCATCCCGTGTTACTACAACATTCCAAAATAATCTTACTGCTCTCAGTCCAAGTTTAGCAAATGCCGACTGGATCGGAAAAACTGGCACAACCAATGAAAATGGTGATATGTGGCTCATGCTTTCCACTCCAAAACTAACTCTGGGGGGCTGGATCGGGCATGACGATAATAGATCATTAGAAAAAAATTAGCTGGGTACACCCGTAACGCTAACTACATGGCTCATCTGGTAAATGCCATTCAACAAGCAGCTCCTTCTGCTTGGGGTTCAGAACGTTTCAAACTCGATTCAAGTGTCACTTCATCACAAGTCCTCAAATCAACTGGTCAAAAAGCCAGGGAAGGTGACTATTAATGGAAAAGAAATTAATCTGAGCGGAGAAACGGTGACAAGTTACTGGGCTAACCAAGCTGGTGCTCCGACTACTACTTATAGATTCGCTATTGGTGGAAGCGATGCAGACTACCAAAATGCTTGGAACACCATTTTAGGAAGTCTGCCTAAAGCATCCTCTTCCTCATCAAACAATAGCAATAGCAGTAACAGTAATAACAATAATAATCGTAATAATACTTCTAATAGTAACGGGAACAGAAGCAGCAATCAACGGCGCTAACTAAACAGCACAATCATTGAGAGTGGGAAAGAAAATTTCTGAAAGAAATGATTTTTCTCCACTCTTTTTTTCTTTTTTTCATTTCATGGTACAATAGCAACATGAATAAATATCAAAAGAATATTTTTTTAAAGGGAACCATTTATTCTCTCCTATCTGGCCTGATCTGGGGGATCTGCGGAATTTTAGGAGAGTACTTTTTTTCACATTATCAAGTATCTTCAGGGTGGATTACTTCTATGCGTCTACTCGTCGCTGGTAGTTTCGTAATCGTCTTATCTAGTATAAAACTCCGGTCCCAGCTCTTCGAGATCTGGAAAAATCGAAACAATTACCTTCCTTTTCTAGCCTATGCCATCTTAGGGATTTTTTCTGTTCAGTTTTTTTCTTCTATCTCTGTGTCGAGTATTCCAACGCTACCACTGCCACCATCCTCCAATTTATCAGTCCTGTCTTTATACTTCTATATAATCGCATCATCTACAAGAAAAAAGCTTCTAAAAAAGCAATTTTCTATGTTTTGACTGCTATGATTGGGGTCTTTTTGATGGCTACCAAAGGCGATTTGTCTAAGCTATCCATCACTCCTCTTGCTTTACTGACAGGACTTCTCAGTGCCCTAGGTGTCATGTTCAATGTTATCTTACCCCAACGCTTTGCTAAAAAATACGGTTTTGTGCCAACTGTTGGTTGGGGAATGATTATCGCTGGACTTTTTAGTAATTTTCTCTACCCTGTTTATAAGATTAGCTTCCAGGTTGATGCCATCAGTATCTGTATTTGTTTGACCATTGCCTTTTTGGGAACTGCCTTTGCCTTTTTCCTATCGATGAAGGCTGTCTCTCTCGTTTCTCCCTTGGTGGTGTCAGTCGTCAGTGCAAGCGAACCGCTATCCTCTGCTATTCTTAGTGTTCTTTTCCTTGGCATGGTTCTGGATGGTTTCTTGGTACTGGCCATGATTTTGATTATCGTTCCTATGATTTTTCTTGTCCATCGAAGAATCAAAAATCAAATAATTAAACACCTTCTTTTAACACTTAAGGCTTCAATTTTGAAGCCTTTTTTGGTAGAATAGTAAGCATTATAAAGAATGAGGAGACCCCTATGACTGCTACAAAAATGAATGCACAAGAAATTATCCAATTTATCGCAAATGCTGAGAAAAAGACAAGTGTAAAAGTGACCTTTGAAGGACAACTTGCCGGATCTATCCCTGCCTCTGTTATCAAGCTTGGGAATGTTCTTTTTGGAGACTGGAAAGATATCGCTCCACTTCTTGAAGGATTAACAGAAAACAAGGACTATGTTGTTGAGCAAGATGCCCGTAACTCAGCTGTACCTCTCCTTGATAAACGTGATATCAATGCTCGTATCGAGCCAGGCGCTATCATCCGTGACCAGGTTGAGATTGGCGACAACGCTGTTATCATGATGGGAGCTGTTATCAATATCGGTGCAGAAATCGGTGCTGGTACTATGATTGATATGGGAGCCATTCTGGGTGGACGTGCTATTGTCGGTAAAAATAGTCACGTAGGTGCCGGCGCTGTTCTTGCAGGTGTCATCGAACCAGCTAGTGCAGAGCCTGTTCGTGTCGGTGACAATGTTCTCATCGGTGCTAACGCTGTGGTTATCGAAGGTGTTCAAATCGGTAACGGTTCTGTTGTTGCAGCAGGTGCCATCGTTACTCAAGATGTTCCAGAAAATGTTGTGGTTGCTGGTGTTCCAGCTCGTGTTATCAAAGAAATCGATAGCCAAACCCAACAAAAAACAGCGCTAGAAGATGCGCTTCGCACCTTGTAATTAGTAACAGAGGCGGAAATTTTTCCAGCCTCTTTATCGTATCAGTAGAAGGAAATTAGATATGTTAGATTTGATTCACACTCGACGTGATCTTCACCAAATTCCTGAGATCGGTTTAGAAGAAGTCAAGACTCACGCTTATTTACTCAATGTCATTGAGAAATTAACAGCTGACAAGGATTTTGTTCAGATTCGTACTTGGCGAACAGGTATTTTTAGTTTACTTGCAGGGAAGTCAGCCAGAACGTACCATTGGCTGGCGGACAGACATAGACGGACTCCCAATCGTTGAACAAACAGGCTTTCCTTTTGCCTCTCAGCACCCAGACCGTATGCATGCTTGTGGACATGATTTTCACATGACCATTGCCCTAGGAAGTCTCGAACGTGCTCTAGAAAACCAACCTAAAAACAATCTCCTCTTTCTCTTCCAGCCTGCCGAGGAAAATGAAGCAGGTGGCATGCTCATGTATGAGGATGGAGCTTTTGAAGACTGGTTGCCTGACCAATTCTATGGACTCCATGTTCGTCCAGACTTAAAAAGTTGGACAAGTTGCGACCAATACCCATACACTCTTTGCAGGAACTTGCGAAGTCAAGATTCGTTTCAAAGGTAAAGGGGGGCATGCTGCCTTTCCACACCAAGCAAACGACGCTCTGGTTGCTGCGAGTTATTTTATCACTCAAGTCCAGTCAGTCGTCAGCCGTAATGTTGATCCTATCGAGGGAGCTGTCGTCACTTTCGGTGTTTTTTTCAAGCTGGTACAACCAATAATGTCATCGCTGATACAGCTTTCTTGCATGGAACCATCCGAGCTCTTACACACAACATGAGCCTCTTGGTGCAAAAACGTGTCAAAGCCATCGCTGAAGGTGTCGCAGCTGCTTTTGATATGGATGTGGAAGTTGAACTCAAGCAGGGAGGTTACCTACCTGTCGAAAACAACCCTGAATTAGCCCAGGAATTGATGGCCTTCTTTGATGAAAAAGAGGGAATTGAACTAATCGACATCGAACCTGCCATGACAGGAGAAGACTTTGGTTATCTTCTCTCCAAGGTTCCTGGTGTCATGTTCTGGCTTGGAATTGATAGTCCCTATGCTCTTCACCATCCAAAGATGAGTCCTAAGGAAGAAGCTCTGGCTGTCGGTGTCGAGGCTGTATCAAGCTTTTTAGCCAAGAAAGCTGCGGAGTAAACTATGAAAAAAAACTTACGCAAGCAGGTCTTGCAAGAACTCAAATCTCTATCAGCCGAAGAAAAGGAAGTCATGGACGCTTGGTTGACTGAGCAGCTCCTTCAACATCCTTTCTACAAGGAAGCAAAAACCATCGCCACTTACCTGTCTTTTCCTCATGAATTTCAGACAGCTAGACTCATTGAACAAGCTCAAAAAGATGGGAAGACACTCCGCATTCCCAAAACCTATCCACATGGGAAAAATGGACTTTGTTCTATATGAACCAGAGAAACTCGAAAGAAATTCTTTTGGACTTCTTGAACCTCAAGGAGAGTTCACAATCCTTGAACCCTCTCAGATTGACCTGATTCATGTCCCTGGTTTGGCTTTCAATCTTTCAAGATATAGGGTTGGCTACGGTGGTGGCTACTACGACCGCTACTTGGAGCATTTCCCAGGTCATACAATTAGTACGATTTATCCATGTCAGATTCAGAATTTTCAACCTGAGCACTACGATATTCCTGTTGAGGAGGTACTCATCTATGAAAGAAATTTTTGATCGTCGGTATCCTGTCACGAGCTTCTTTCTAGTCGTGACAACCCTGGTTTTTATACTCATGTTTCTAACCAGTGGTTTCAACTATACCAGCGCAGCCACCTTGTATAAATTCGGAGCTGTGTATCCCCCTGCTATCAAGGCCATGCCTGAACAAATCTGGCGCTTATTCTCGGCAACCTTTGTCCATATTGGCTTGGAGCACTTTTTAGTCAATATGCTATCCCTCTACTTCTTAGGACGTCAGATGGAACAAATCTTTGGCTCCAAACAGTTTTTCTTTATCTACCTTCTATCAGGTATGATGGGAAATCTCTTTGTCCTAGTTTTTAGTCCCAATGCTATTACTGCAGGTGCTTCAACTGCCCTCTACGGTATGTTTGCCTCAATTGTTGTTCTCCGATATGCTTCACGCAATCCCTATCTCCAACAACTAGGTCAATCCTACCTCTCCCTCTTAGTGATTAACCTAGTGGGTAGTATTTTAATACCTGGAATCAGCCTTGCTGGACATGTAGGTGGTGCCGTGGGTGGTGCTCTTCTTGCCATTGTCTTCCCAGTTCGAGGCGAAAGAAAGATTTATAGCCCAGGCCAACGTGGTATAGCAACCCTAGCCTTTATTGCTTTATCAGCTTTACTACTTTTTATCGGACTATTATAAGAACAAGAAAAACCATTGGAAAAAAACTCGAAAAAGAATTGAGGTCCAATGGTTTTTGAATCTATTTGAAAAGTAGTTTAAAACCCATTATTTTCGCTGAGTTCTTTGAACCAGTGACCTGATTTTTTTCAGGCGTCGTTCTTGCGTTTCAAGATCAAGCTCGACCAAACCATAACGGTTTTTATAGCTGTTGAGCCATGACCAGCAATCGATAAAGGTCCAGATTAAGTAGCCTTTACAGTTAGCACCGTCTTCGATAGCGCGATGAAGTTCTCGCAGGTGGCCTTTGACAAAGTCGATACGATAGTCGTCTTGAATCATGCCATTTTCACGGAATTTGTCTTCACCTTCAACGCCCATGCCGTTTTCGGTCAACATCCACTCGATATTGGCATAGTTTTCCTTGATATTTTGAGCAATATGGTAAATCCCTTGCTCGTAGATTTCCCAGCCACGGTGGGGATTGATCTTACGACCAGGCATGACATAAGGTTCATAAAAATGTTCTGGCAAGAGTGGACTATCAGGGCGCTTAGCAAAACGTGGCGCCATGACACGTAAAGGTTGGTAGTAATTGACTCCCAGAAAGTCGACTGTATGTTGGCGAATGAGTTCCAATTCTTCTGCTGTAGAATCTGGTAGCAAATCATGCTCAGCCAAAATTTCCACTAACTCTTCTGGATATGCTCCTAAAACAGACGGATCTAGGAAAGATTGTGCCTGAAAGAGGTCGGCAATGCGAGCTGCTTTTTACATCGGCAGGATGCTGGCTACGTGGATAGGCTGGTGTCAAGTTGAGGACAATTCCAATCTTAGAACCAGTTAAGACTTCATGACAAGCCTTAACTGCAAGAGTGCTGGCTAGTTGGGTATGATAGGCAACCTTTACTGCTGCTTTGGCATCTACCTTATGAGGATAATGGGCATCATAGAAATAGCCGAACTCCACAGGAACGATAGGTTCATTGAAGGTAATCCACTGGTCCACCAAGTCTCCGTAAGTCTCAAAACAGAAGCGAGCATAGTCTTCATAAGCCTTAATAGTTGCCTTATTTTTCCCAACCATCTCCATCTTCTTGAAGGGCAAAAGGCAAGTCAAAGTGATAAAGATTGACTAAAAGACGAATGCCCTTAGCCTTGATGGCTTCAAAGACCTGGCGATAGAAAGCCACACCTTGAGGGTTGACTTCCCCACGTCCCTGTGGGAAAATACGAGACCACTGGATAGAAGTTCGAAAGGCTGTATGACCTGTTTCTGACAAAAGTTCAATGTCCTTCTCCCAATTTTCATAGAAGGTCGACGTTTTGTCAGGGCCAATCCCATTATAGTAGCGATTTGGCTCTACTTGGTACCAATAATCCCAGAGATTATCTCCCTTGCCGTCACCAGGCACTCGCCCCTCTGTCTGTGGTCCAGATGTTGAGGAACCCCAGACAAAAATCCTTTTGGAAATTTTAGCATAGCTCTACCTCTTTATTTACTCTTTTTATGTTTATTTTATCTCATTATAGAGAAAAAAACAAGGCAAAAAAACTAGTTACATTTTTTTGTCTTGTTTTTTTCTTCTGATTATAGATTTTATTTATTTGTTAGGATTTCAAGGGTTTCAAGCAAGCTATCTGCGTGAACTTCGATTGTATCCCCTGTCGCCTTAATCTTCACTTCTACGATGCCGTCAGCTGCTTTTTTTACCGACAGTGATACGGATTGGAAGACCAATCAAGTCGCTATCACTGAATTTAACACCGACACGTTCGTTACGGTCATCCGTCAAGACTTCGTAGCCTTTGTTGACCAAAGCTTCTTCGATACGATCTGTCAATGCAAGACTTGCTTCATCCTTGACATTAACCGGAATCAAGTGCACATCAAATGGCGCCAATTCTTTAGGGAAGTTGATTCCCCAAGCGTAACGGTATTCACCTTTTGGAGTTTTATTGACAAAGAGGCGAGCGTGTTGTTCCATGACTGCTGATAGGAGACGGCTGACACCGATACCATAACATCCCATGATAATTGGAACTGCACGACCGTTTTCGTCCAAGACATCTGCTCCCATACTTGCTGAGTAACGAGTTCCAAGTTTGAAGATGTGACCAATTTCAATACCACGTGCAAAGTTGAGCACACCTTGTCCATCTGGAGAGATTTCACCCTCACGAACTTCACGGATATCTACATACTCAGCAGTGAAATCACGACCCGGGTTCACACCAGTCAAGTGGAAACCATCTTCGTTGGCACCCACAACAGCATTACGACTATCTTGAACTTTACGATCTGCAATGATTTTAACATTTTCAGGTAGACCAACTGGTCCTAGAGAACCAAATTCAGCTCCCAACAATTCTTTCACTTCTGCCTCAGTTGCAGGTTCAAAGAAATCTGCTCCAAGGTAGTTTTTTTCAACTTGACTTCATTGAGTTGGTCATTGCCGACAAGTAGAGCTACAACTGGTTCTTGGTCTGCCATATAAAACCAAGGTCTTGATTGTTTGCTCTTCAGAGACATTCAAGAAGGCAGCCACTTCATCAATTGATTTGACACCTGGTGTTTCCACGCGAGCCACTTCATCTTCAGTCACAACACGATTGCTTGGTTTGTACTCGTTGGTTGCCATTTCCAAGTTCGCTGCATAGCTTGATTCACTTGAGTAGGCAATGGTATCTTCACCAGAAACCATCCATTTGAGCAATTCTGCCTTGATTTCTTCTTGCACTTGATCAGGGATTTCATCAAACGACGCGACAGATTTATCTAAAACAACCCAACGGTCAAGGTCTGTACGAGCAGGTGTGATGGCCATAAACTCTTGACTATCCTTACCACCCATGGCTCCACCGTCACCGATGATGGCTTTAAAGTCCAAACCACTACGAGTGAAGATACGCTCATAGGCTGCCTTGTACTCATCATAAGTAACATCCAAACTATCGTAGTTAGCATGGAAGCTATAACCATCTTTCATGATGAATTCACGCGTACGAAGAAGTCCATTACGTGGACGTTTTTCATCACGATACTTAGGCTGAATTTGGTACAAGTTCAAAGGCAATTGCTTGTAAGACTTGACAGAATCACGGACAATCGCTGTGAAGGTTTCTTCGTGTGTTGGACCCAGAATAAAGTCTGACTTCTCACGGTTTTTCAATTTGTACAAGTCTTCCCCGTAGGTTTCATAACGGCCAGATTCACGCCAAAGGTCAGCACTGAGAAGGGCTGGAGCCAACATCTCAACGGCCCCCATCTTGTCAAACTCTTGACGCATGATCTTCTTAGCTTTTTCGATAACACAGTTAGCAAGTGGTAGGTAAGAGTAAACACCTGCAGATACTTGACGAACATAACCAGCACGCAACATAAGGGCGTGGCTGATAACTTGAGCATCGCTTGGCATTTCGCGAAGCGTTGGGATAAGCATTTTACTTTGTTTCATAATGACTCCTCTAATTCTTAAAAGAAGGTTCGCATGATGTCGTTCCAAGTTACGGCGATCATCAAAACGACCATAATGACAACTCCGACCAGAGTGACATAGGTTTCAATTTCTTGTTTTAGTGGTTTGCGACGGATCGCTTCTAGGATGTTGAGCACGATTTTTCCACCGTCGAGCGCAGGGATCGGAATCAAGTTGAAGATACCGATATTGATGGAAATCATAGCCAAGAAGAACAAGACATTCTCAAGACCATTCTTAGCAGCATCGCTGCTTGCCTTAAAGATAGCAACGGGACCGCCAAGCTTATTCAAATCTGGTTGGAAGATCAAGCTTTTCAAAGCATTGAGAATGCGCAAAGCTGAATCAGCAGCAGAGGCGAATCCACCTACAAACATAGACCAGATATCTGATTTGAGTCTTGGCTGAACACCCAGGATATAACGACCTTGACTTTCTTGAGGTGCCACACTGACTTGTTTTTCAGTTCCACTCTCAGCAATAGTCACATCCAAAACAGGCGCTGTTTTATCCTTGGTTTCTGCATCAACAGCCTGAATCAAATCTGCCCAGTTTGAAATCTCATGACTGCCGACCTTAGTGATTTGGGCCGTATTTTCAACACCAACCTTAGCCAAAGCGCTATCTGGAATAATATTGAAGTTATTCGTTTGCGTATCACGAACACCGCCTTGCATGAAAATCAAGATCCAAAAGACGATAACTCCTAGGATAAAATTATTCATAGGACCAGCAAAGTTGGTGATCATTTTACCCCAGACAGTCGCATTTTGATATTGGACATCTAAGGGAGCGATACGAACTTCCGTTCCATCAGCTTCCACAATGGTCGCATCATGATCAACTGAGAAGGTCTTCTCTTCTTCCAAGACCAAGCCTCTAATAAAGAGTTTGTCCTCAAAATCAAACTGGGTTACCTGCATCGGAAGAGCCGTTTGGTCAACCTTTTTACCAGAGAGATTGATACGCTTGACCTTGCCATCCGCTGCCAGTGTTAAGCTTGCGGGAGTTCCAGTCTTGATTTCTGTCGTATCTTCACCCCAACCTGCCATGCGAACGTACCCACCAAGTGGCAGGAGACGAATGGTATAGGCAGTCCCATCTTTTCCGATATGAGCAAAGATCTTGGGGCCCATACCGATGGCAAACTCACGAACCAAAATCCCAGACTTTTTAGCAAAGTAGAAATGGCCGAACTCGTGAACCACCACGATAATTCCAAAGACTAGAATAAATGTTAGTAATCCTATCATTTAATTTCTGTTCACCTTTCCTTAAAATAAGCCAAAGAGGTGCATAATAGGGAAAAACTACTAGCATACAATCAAAAACGATCCAGTACCCCACCATGACCAGGGATAAATTTGCCTGAGTCTTTGACTCCAAAATGACGCTTCATAGCACTTTCGATTAAATCACCCAACTGACCTGCTAGACTAAAGAAGATAGCAAAAACCATCATTTTGTAAATCCCATATGGTAAAGCAACGGTACTATCGACTAGCATAAAGATGAGCGTCGCTAGCATAGCAGCCAAGATCCCCCCTATAGCACCTTCTATGGTCTTGTTAGGCGATACTCTCGGAGCAAGCTTTCTCTTGCCAAGCTTCATCCCCACCAGATAGGCACCGCTATCTGTTGCCCAAACCAAACAAAGTCCCAAAAGGGCCTTATCCAAGCCTGCAATTCGAGCATCAACCAAGGCATTAAAGCCGAAGCCAACATAGAAACTCATGGCAATCGGAAAAACAGCATCCTCAATGGTATAGTTCTTGCTGAATACTGTCGCTCCTAGCATGATGAGGATCACAACTCCATAGGCTACAACATTCCCATCTACAGGTAAAAACTTCCAGTAGTTTTCCAAAGGCACGGTCAGAGCAAAGGTCGCTAGTAAAGTCAAGAGACCTTCAGGCGTCATGGTATTTAATCCCTTCATGCGAAGCAACTCATGCACTCCCAACATAGCCACAAGTCCCATAGCAATCTGTAACCATAGACCACCGAGGATCAAGATTGGTATAAAGATAGCCAAGGCCAAGATAGCAAAGAGCGTTCTCTTTTGTAAATCCTTTATCATAATAACTCCTATACTCCTCCAAAGCGACGGTTGCGGCGATTATACTCAACGATAGCCTCTTTTAAGGCTTCCTCGTCAAAGTCAGGCCACAAGACATCCGTGAAATAGAGCTCGCTATAAGCAGCTTGCCAAGGCAAGAAATTACTCAAACGAAGTTCACCGCTGGTCCGAATAATCAAGTCAGGATCACGCAAGACTTTTGGCAAATGTCCCGTAAAGAGGTATTCCCCAATCAACTCCTCGGTGATATCACCAGGATTGATCTTAGCATCTAAAACATCCTGTGCAATCAACTTGACTGCTTGTGTAATCTCAGCTCGTCCACCATAATTAAGGGCAAAATTGAGAATCAAACCTGTATTTAACTTAGTCAACTCTTCTGCCTTTTTCAAGGCATCAAAAGTCTGCTTCGGCAAACGATCAGTCTCCCCAATCATTTGAATCTTCATGTTCTTCTGATGCAATTCAGGAACATACTTATCATAAAAATTCAACAGGTAAGTTCATGATAAATTTGACTTCCTGATCTGGACGGGTCCAGTTTTCAGTTGAAAAAGGCATAGACCGTCAAGGCTTTGACACCCATATCACTAGCAGCAATCGCTACCTTTCTCAGAGCATCCATCCCAGCCTTATGGCCAAAGACACGTGGCTGCATCCGTTTTTTAGCCCAACGGCCATTCCCATCCATGATCACACCGATGTGGTCTGGCACCATTGTGGTGGCTTCTGTTGCTTTATCTTTTTTTAAAAAATCCAAACATGATTGTATTCCTATTCAAAAAAATCTATCGTTTCATTATACCATATTTTTTTCATTTTTTTCTTCTATCATCTTCTCTTATTCTAAGGCGGAATTCGCCATATTTCTAAGATTACAAACCTTGCATTTCCTAAAGAAAGTTGATACAATAAACGTATAAAGATTAAATCCTTGTTCAGTCACAGGGATTTTTTATTGAAAGGATTTTATGATGTCAAAAAAACTCCAACGTAAAAAACAATTAAGAAACAGCCTTCGTCGTTCAGGTATATTTTCAAATGCTGTAAACAAGGTTGTCGAAGAAACAAAAAAAGTTGTAAAAACATGCTGAAAAAAAGCAGCAAGCGATGCAGGTAAAAGCTGTCTCTAAAAAGGTTGAAAAAAACTGTAGAAGCAACCAAAGAGCAAGCTCAAAAAAAGTTGCTACTTCTGTAGAAGATTTCGCAGCTAACCTAGGGGGACTTTTCAGTTGACCGCGCTAAGACTTTCTACGATGAAGGTATCAAGTCTGCTGCTGACTTCAAAAACTGGACAGAAAAAGAACTCCTTGCCTTGAAAGGAATCGGTCCAGCTACTATCAAGAAATTAAAAGAAAACGGCATTAAGTTCAAGTAATCTTTCTTGTTCCTTGCTTTTCCGTCAAAAACTTGTTAAAAATAAAGCCATTAGAGGTGTTTTGAGTCCCACATTTTACAGAAAGTGGCAGTGCTGAGAAGTCCACAAATGTGTCAAAACTGGTTGCTAATGGATGAAATTAAAAATTGAAATATAAATCTTTTTGTTTCCTTTTAGGACTAGACAGCGAGTTGCAGGCTGTACTCAAGTACGGCAAGACGAGCTAACGACGTCATAAAAGTGAAACAAGAAGATTAAAGATGCGGGCATGGCCCGAAATTGGGTGGTACCGCGGATTAACACATTCGTCCCTGTCATATTGATGGCAGGGACGATTTTTATTTTAGACCCCTAGCCAAAGGAGGTTGTCATGAAACAATCTTTTAACACCAGCAAGCTCTACTATGGTTTTCCTGTCTTCATCTTGGGATATCAGGACAAGAACTTTAGGCACAATATCACGACCTGCAGTTCCTCTTATAGCCTGGGAGATTGGCTGGTCATCGGTGTTGGCGCTGAGGAAAATGCGGCTGACCAGATTAAGCATTATCAACAGTTTACCGTAAACATCCCTGATGAAAACTTCATGCTCGAAATGGAGCAGGCTGGTTTTATCAGCCATCGGGAAAAAGTTAAAACACCTAGGGCTTGACTACGAAATTTCTGTACGGACTCAGGCCCCGATTTTAGAGGCATGTCCAGTCGTATTGGACTGTCAGGTAGATCGGATTATCGAGGAAGATGGCATCTGCCATATCTTTGCCAAGATTCTCGAGCGACTGGCTGATCCAGAGCTCTTGGACGATAAAGAGCATTTTAAAAAAATGACCGTTTTGCGCCAACTTACTTTTATGGGGGATGGCCATCAGCGCGTTTACCGTTATCTGGATGACCGAGTCGACCCCATGGGAAGCTTCATCAAGAAAGCGAGGAAGAAGGATGACAAGAACTGAATTGCCAGAACAAATCGAAACGGAGCGACTGGTCTTACGAGTCCGTACCGTGCCGGATGCTGAGGATATCTTTGACTATGCTAGTCGTCCAGAAGTCTCTTACCCAGCAGGTTTTCCACCCGTCAAGACCTTGGAAGATGAGATTTATTATCTGGAGCATATCCTTCCTAAGCGCAATGAAAAGGACAATCTCCCAGCAGGCTATGGAATTGTGGTCAAAGGGACCGATACAATCATTGGTTCTGTCGATTTCCCCCGTCGCTACGAAGACGATGTACTGGAGATTGGCTATACCTTGCACCCAGACTATTGGGGCCGAGGTTATGTGCCTGAAGCGGCACGCGCCTTGATTGACCTAGCTTTTAAAGAATTGGGTCTTCACAAGATTGAATTGTCTTGCTTTGGTTACAACCTTCAAAGTCAACGAGTTGCGGAAAAATTAGGATTTACCCTTGAAGCTCGTATCCGAGACCGCAAAGATGCCCAAGGGAATCGCTGTGACAGTCTGATATATGGCTTGCTGAAGAGTGAGTGGGAGGTGATTTGATGCATCTTTTCATCATTGGGGCTCCAGCATCAGGAAAAATGACCATTGGTCAAGAGTTATCTCGACTGACAAATGCTACCCTCTTTTATAACCATCAAGCCATCGATTTTGCACTGGAAATCTATCAGGACTATACAGAGGAAATGTGGGAATTTGTTCGTGGAATGACCTTTTCTTTCCTTGGAGCAAGTGCAAGAAATCAGCGATCAGTAATTTTAACTGACGTAATTGATTTTTCAAATCAGTACCAGCTGATGTATTTAAAGCAAATTCAGGATTTATTGGATAACTTTCATCAAGAGATTCTGTTTGTTGAGTTGGAAACAAGTCTTGAAGAGCGTTTACATCGAAATCGAACGGAGAACCGATTGAAGCACAAGCCCTTGAAACGGCATATTGAGGTATCTGAAAGAGAAATTTTAGAGACCGCTGAAACACTTCAATTAAATTCCCAGCATCAACCGAATGAGCTACACCACTACCTTAAAATAAATAATACGAATCTGTCTGCAGCCGAAGTTGCTAAGCAGATTCAAGAAAAAATGAAAACAATAGAGAGAGGACACACACATGTCTAAACAAACTCAATAAGATGTTCTCAAGACTCAAGGAGTTCAAAAAGTCTAAAACTTTTTGATCACGCATTCCACCGCCAGACGTAATTAGAAAAATTCTACCTTGATCAAGCTTGGGGTACATCCTTCAGAGTAAATGAATTACAAAAGAAACTGGGATTTCCCATTAAAGCCTGTAGCTGAGTCCCGAAGGATATCTAAGTCAGTTGAGTCTGGTCTATTGAAGGATGAATTAAGGGAGAAAATAGATGGCTAAAAAGAAAAATAGAAAAAAAGAATTAAAACGCCAGCAAAAGTTGGATATCAAAGTTATTTCTGAAGAAGAGGCTGCTTGGACAGAAATCATGGCCAAAAATCCAACTTTTGTAGAACGTCGGACCATTCAAAATTTCGATGAACTGCATACAGCAGTGATGCAATATGCTGATGAACACGGAGAGTATCCAGATGTTCAGCTAATTAATTACCAACTGAAAAATAGGACTTTTGATTGGAATCAGGATCATGCTTTATTTAGAGAAGCTATGCATACTCCGAATACACAGAAGCGAAATAAACTGTTAAAGCAAGTTTTAAAAATCAATCCAGATTACTTTGCTGCTGATTTTCACTTATTCTTATCAGAGGTTGAAGACTTTGATTTGTCAACCTTTAAAAAAGTATTGGATTTTGAAGTTCTAGTTTTAGAAAAATGGAAAATGAACGGATACAATAGTTGGAATTATTTTGAAGCACGCCCTATCCTGTCTGCTCTCATGTTTCTGATTGAATATTATATGACGGAGAACTTAAATTCTAAGGCTATAGAATTGATTGACCTATATTTGAGTAAGCGACCAGAACGTTTTCCTCCTAATTTTGTCTTCTGTATGCTTTCCTTGTATCATATTACTGGTCAGGAATTAAAGGTTGAACGTTTCTATCGTGAAGAATTAAATAAAGGAAAGCGGGATGATACCATTCTTATTCATGCCATCATCTCTGCTTTTTCTCAAGGAAAAATTGAGGAAGCTAGTCAGCTATTTGCAAAATTAGTGGAAATCAATGATGAAGCTGTTGAATTCTTTATAGAGGAAGATTGGCAATTCAAAGTTATAGAGATCGAAGACCAAGAATGCTATTGTCCAAATTCAGTTGAATCGCTACAAGCTAGTTTGTATCCTCTATTTGATTATTTACTAGAAAAATATTATTTTAACAAAAATTTCTAACAAACGAAGCCAAGAAGTTCCGTCGTAAAACCAGTATTTTTCGAATGACTCCAGTATGATAAAAACTTTATCCGAGGTATCCGACTGGTACTCCCTTATGAGCGATGAAAAAAATGAAGGGAATCCGGATGGATCTTGTTCACATCTTTGTTGAAAATGGAATTCGTAGGTCTACAGATTTCAAAAAAATGGACCGAAAAAAAGAAGTTCTCGCTTTGAAGGGATTGGTCCTGCTACCGTTCAAAAAAACTGAAAGAAAAACGGTATACAGTTTAAGAACGAGAAGTAATTGTTTATTGAGGGGAGGAGGTGAAATTGTCTTGAATGAAATTTCTAATTTCATCCTGTATACTACACCAAATGGCGACGTTCAGCTAGATATCCTTTTACAGGATGAAAATCTTTGGTTGACTCAAAAAGGTCTTGCAGAGCTCTTTGGAGTTGAACGAAGTGTTATTACAAAGCACTTAAAAAACATTTATGATAGTGGTGAGTTGGCTAAGGTGTCAACTTGTGCAAAAATTTGCACAGGTTCAACAAGAGGGAAATAGAACTGTCCGGCGTGAACTTGAATATTACAATCTGGATGCTATTATTTCAGTCGGCTATCGTGTAAATTCTAGCAAGGCTACTCAATTTAGAATCTGGGCAACCAAGACCTTGAAAGAATTTATCATCAAAGGTTTTGTTTTAGATGATGAACGCTTGAAACAAGGACAGACAGTTTTCGGACAAGATTATTTCCGTGAACTTTTAGAACGAATTCGCTCTATTCGTTCTAGCGAGCGCCGAATCTATCAACAAATTACGGATATCTTTGCTGAATGTGCCATAGATTATGATAGAAACTCAGATATTACTAAAAATTTCTATGCTATGGTACAAAATAAATTTCATTATGCAATTACTGGAAGTACTGCTGCAGAAATTATCTATCAGCAAGCCGATGCAAGTAAGGAAAAAATGGGATTAACTACTTGGAAGAATGCACCTAATGGGAGGTACTCAAGTCAGATGTAACAGTGACTAAAAAACTATCTGCAAGAAAAAAAGAAATTCGACAACTAGAGCGAACTGCTACAGCCTATTTTGATTATATCGAGGATTTGGTTGAGCGCCGTAATACTTTTACAATGCGAGGATTGGCGGATAGTATTGATCGTTTTCTTTTTTTAATGAATATGAAATCTTAGAAGGAAAAGGAAGTATTTCCAAGAAACAAGCAGACTCAAAAGCTATCCAGGAGTATGAAAAATTTAACCGAACTCAAAAAATCATATCAGACTTTGATAAACATATTATGAAGATAATGAGAGAAAGTTAATGTAAAATTTTTTCACGGTTTCTTTTGCTTATAGAAGATAATGATAAAAACAAGATGAGTTGAATCAAAGCCTATCTTCTACCTACTTAATTTTATTTAAAGATATAAACTAGAAAGGACAAACACATGTCTAAAGAACTTTCACCTAAATACAATCCAGCCGAGGTTGAGGCTGGTCGTTACAAAAAATGGCTTGACGCTGATGTTTTCAAGCCTTCAGGCGATAAAAAGGCTAAGCCTTATTCGATCGTTATTCCACCACCAAACGTAACTGGGAAACTCCACCTTGGTCACGCTTGGGATACGACTTTACAGGATATCATCATCCGTCAAAAACGCATGCAAGGTTTTGATACGCTTTGGCTTCCAGGGATGGACCACGCGGGGATTGCAACTCAAGCTAAGGTTGAGGAGCGCTTGCGTGGCGAGGGCATTAGCCGTTATGACCTCGGCCGTGAGAAGTTCCTGGACAAAGTCTGGGAATGGAAAGACGAGTATGCGACGACTATCAAGGAACAATGGGGCAAGATGGGTCTCTCTGTAGACTACTCTCGCGAGCGTTTCACTCTTGACGAAGGTTTGTCAAAAGCCGTTCGCAAGGTCTTTGTGGACCTTTACAAGAAAGGTTGGATCTACCGTGGTGAATTTATCATCAACTGGGACCCAGCAGCTCGCACAGCCCTTTCTGATATCGAGGTGATCCATAAGGACGTCGAAGGTGCCTTCTACCACATGAACTACATGCTAGAAGATGGTTCACGCGCTCTTGAAGTTGCGACCACTCGTCCTGAGACTATGTTTGGGGACGTTGCAGTTGCGGTCAATCCAGAAGACCCACGCTACAAGGATTTGATCGGTAAAAAACGTCGTCCTTCCTATCGCTAATAAACTCATCCCAATCGTTGCAGATGAACACGCAGATCCTGAGTTTGGTACTGGTGTCGTGAAAATCACGCCTGCCCATGATCCAAACGACTTCTTGGTTGGACAACGCCACAACTTGCCACAAGTTAATGTTATGAACGACGACGGAACCATGAATGACTTGGCCTTCGAATTTGCAGGTATGGACCGTTTTGAAGCTCGTAAGGCTGTCGTTGCTAAGTTGGAAGAAATCGGCGCTCTCGTTAAAATTGAAAAAAACGTGTCCACAGTGTTGGTCACTCAGAGCGTACAGGTGTCGTGGTTGAGCCACGCTTGTCTACGCAATGGTTCGTTAAGATGAACCAATTGGCTAAAAATGCTATTGCCAACCAAGACACAGAGGACAAGGTCGAATTCTACCCTCCACGTTTCAACGATACCTTCCTTCAATGGATGGAAAAATGTTCACGACTGGGTTATCTCTCGTCAGCTTTGGTGGGGTCACCAAATCCCTGCTTGGTACAATGCTGAGGGTGAAATGTACGTCGGTGAAGAAGCCCCAGAAGGTGACGGATGGACTCAGGACGAAGACGTCTTGGATACGTGGTTCAGTTCTGCCCTTTGGCCATTCTCAACTATGGGCTGGCCTGATGTTGACTCAGAAGACTTCAAACGTTACTTCCCAACTTCAACCTTGGTAACAGGTTACGACATCATCTTCTTCTGGGTGTCTCGTATGATCTTCCAATCCTTGGAATTCACTGGCCGTCAGCCATTCCAAAACGTCCTTATCCATGGTCTCATTCGTGATGAGCAAGGACGTAAGATGTCTAAATCTCTCGGTAACGGGATTGACCCGATGGATGTTATCGAGAAATACGGTGCCGATGCCCTTCGCTGGTTCCTTTCAAACGGTTCTGCACCAGGGCAAGACGTGCGCTTCTCTTACGAAAAAATGGATGCGTCTTGGAACTTCATTAACAAGATCTGGAACATCTCTCGCTACATTCTCATGAACAATGAAGGTTTGACCCTTGAGCAAGCAACTGCCAATGTGGAAAAAGTAGTTAACAAGGAAGCTGGAAACGTCACAGACCGCTGGATTCTCCACAATCTCAACGAAACTATCGGCAAAGTTACTGAAAAACTTTGATAAGTTTGAGTTTGGTGTTGCTGGACACATCCTCTATAACTTCATCTGGGACGAGTTTGCGGACTGGTACGTTGAGTTGACCAAGGAAGTCCTTTATAGCGATAATGAAGAAGAGAAAGTCATCACACGTTCTGTTCTCCTTTACACTTTGGACAAGATCCTTCGTCTCCTTCACCCAATCATGCCATTCGTGACAGAGGAAATCTTTGGACAAATCTCAGAAGGTTCTATCGTTACAGCAGCATACCCAACTGTCAACCCAGCCTTTGAAGACCTTGCGGCTCACACTGGTGTCGAAAGCCTCAAAGACTTGATCCGCGCTGTTCGTAATGCGCGTGCGGAAGTAAACGTTGCTCCAAGCAAGCCTATCACCATTCTTGTTAAGACAAGCGATAGCGACTTGGAAGCCTTCTTTAACAGCAATGTCAACTACATCAAACGCTTCACAAATCCAGAACACTTAGAAATCGCATCAACCATCCCTGCACCTGAACTCGCAATGTCAAGCGTCATCACAGGAGCAGAAATCTACTTGCCACTGGCAGACCTCCTCAATGTCGAAGAAGAACTGGCTCGTCTCGACAAGGAACTAGCTAAATGGCAAAAAGAACTGGACATGGTCGGTAAGAAGCTCTCTAACGAACGCTTCGTAGCAAATGCCAAACCAGAAGTCGTTCAAAAAGAACGCGACAAACAAGCCGATTACCAAGCTAAGTACGATGCGACCGTAGCACGTATTGATGAGATGAAGAAGTTGGTGAAATAAAATCGAGTAGTGGCTAAGACTAGCCCCTCTCCCACCACGGTACGTGCCATTCGGTATACGGCGGTTCAACTAACTTTTAACGCATGTCGTTGAAGGCAATAATCCAAACACGAAACCAGTCCTCGCTTTTCAAGGACTGGTTTTGATATATCGCGTTTAAGTATCGATTTCTGAGCTACTAATTGATAGTGGTCACCCCAGCCAGATACCTTATCTGCTATCCATTTAGGAATTCCTAACTTAAGTAGGATCCACAGTTACCTAGGTTTCTTTTTTTCCATTCCTTTCAGATAATCACTCATAGGGGAGCACGCAAGCGCTCATCTATACTAGTGACTATGCGCTTCATATTTCCCAGTGAAAATAGTTTATCTATCCCCGAATTGACAAATTCAGTTGCTCAAGAGTTTACCAGTATTGGGGAGCCCACAGAGGAATGTACGACATGTCCATCGTACTAAAAAATGGCAAATCTCAATTTAAGAGATTTGCCATTTTTTTATATTTTCATCTTGCAAATCGAGTTGCTTCACTCTAGCAATATAGTAAGACATTATCAAAAACCAAATTAAAGCTGACAATCCAAATAGACCATTCATGGAGAAAATGCATAGATACAGCCAAGCTAATAGCACCCACTACGAAACTGCCTACAACAATGCCATAGTTCAAGGCTTGACGACGATATTCTTGAACATCTCCTTCTCCTCTAACGATACGATACAAAGCGGTCAACATTTTTCGGTAATTTCCAGACGTCATAAAAATGACATAGGGATGATCTTCAATCAAACTACCCGTAAATGTTAGCATCATCATTCCAGTTCCAAAAGCAATAAAAGGAACTTCTAATAGAGGAAAGCGGGAAAAAGAAGGGCAGAACAAGGGTCCCTGATAAATAAGGGAAGCAGCATCTTAACTCGCCAATAAGCTGTTTTACGATATTCCTTCATGTGTAAGGCAAAAAGAAATCCTAGGGAAAAGAATATAATCGAGCAGAATCGCAACATGGTATTGATGACATGTGAATCGTGCCAATCTGATATCAATAGGAGAATGTTCCCTGTCTGTGTCGCCACCAAACTATGGTACTGGATGTGACAGAATACATCCAAAGAACCACCGATAAAGCCAAGAAACACTCCCATGAGTCGTGTGTTTTGAGGTAAAATTAATTTATCCGTCATTGATTCATCACTCGTTTCCCTTTAATGCATTCATTATACCACTTCTCTCGGAGAAACTAAGTGAAAAACGGTCAGTTCAGGTAGACATGATTACATATACTCCTAAGTTAGTCTCATCTTTGGAGTTCATTTATGACGTCTTATCAACTTCAAATGCTGTAGGTACTCATCAACTGAACTATTTTTAAACAAATTATTTCTGTACTCAAACCTATGGCTGAATCAAAGCAACGCTAGATACAGTTCCATCTGCGCCTGTTGTAATTTGGATGATTTTTCCACCACCAATTTTGGCATTGTATTTACCATCATCAAGGGTATAGGCATAGCCTTGGATAGAGTAGTTTTCTTTCTTACCATCACTAGATTCTACTGTAAATTGACCACCTGATGAAACAGTAATAGTCTCGCCATTAGCTCCCTTCCAGTTGCCAGCTGCAGCAGAGAAATCTCCATCAACCATGGTTAGAACACCCTTGTAACGTTTGTTGTGCTCTGCTTGCTTATCTTGAAGTTTGCGGTCAGTAGTTGGATCATAAGTTGACTGGCTAGTCTGTGCTTGAGAGCCTTGCTGATTTGAGGGAGTTTGCGAAGATGCCTGTTGGTTAGAAGCTTCTTGGCTCTGTCTTGTTTCTGGCGCTGGTGTTGCTTGCGATTGATTAGCAGTAGTTGCTGACTGGTCAGAAGAAGCTACCTTAGTTTTTTCTGATGAAGTTGAACTTGCGGACTTCTGAGTCTTGTTCTCTTTACTTGAAGAACTTGCCTTAGAACTAGAAGATGCTTGTGTTGTCTTGCTAGAACTATCACTTGTCGTATTTTCTTTCTTATTACCACAAGCTCCCAATAGCAGGGTTGAAGCGAGTACAGTTGCAGCCATTAATTTGATAGAAGTTTTATTTTTCATTTTATGCTCCTTTTGTAACATTTTTGAAATGTTAAGAAATATATTTGTAACATTATTGTAATATTTGTTTTTGAAATTTGTCAACTACTTATCTAAAATTTTTTTAGAATTATTTTTTTAGTACATTTATTTTCCTTATCCCTCCTATATCTTTTTATTCGTAAAGAATTAAAAAAACAGGAAAATTTTTTTCCTACTAAAAATACTATATTTTACAAGTGTAATCGCTTGCATTTTTTTCTTGAAGGGCTATAATAAAATTGAAATAGGATATTGGAGGTGTAAGCTTATGTCAAGCAAATATTACAAGTATCTTCCTTGGGTGATTTTAGGTGCTTTCGTTTCTTATCAGGGCTGCTACTCATTACGCTCAAACAACATTTGATTTGTTCTATCTAACTCATCATTTTTCATGATTGTCTACGTGGCTTTATTGTACTTTTACACGAAACCTATTTAAAAATATAAATACAAAGATTTATTCATTCGAATCATGAGCAATTCTAATAAAAGATAAACATCCTTAAACAAAAAAAGAGGTCGGGAAAGAAATCCCGACCTCACTTTTTTTATGACTAATAAAGTCTTTGACACGATGGCTGAATTGACTTTTGACACAAACTTTATTTTCTCTATTCTCAAGCTCAACCAGTCATCGGACTTGTTGAAACTTCTCAGGACTGAAACTAGGAAACCAAGACTTGGGCTATCGATTTCTGCTCCCAAGCTTTTTATTTCAATCGATAGGTTTTTCTTGGTTTCTTTTTAGGCACTCGTTTGAGCCCAACTTCTTCTACATACTCACCGTATTTTACGAGAAAGTTATTGCTGACGATTGGTCGTCCTGGGTTGATGAGATTGACTAATTCGGTTCCTTCATAGACAGTGAATTCCTCCTCTAGCAGATAGAGAAAGGTCGGATTCCAGTCAAGACGCCCTTGGATTCGTTTAATAGACTCTTGGATAATGGCATAATGGTCAAAGGCGAAGGCTTGCTCCCCCAGCTCTAGTCCCTCTAGGAAGCACTTGCCCGTCTGAAAATCAACATCGACAAAAACCACATCCTTGGCATCATCACCAGCTTGAACGAGATCAAGTGCGCGGCTAGGTAGATACACCAAGTGGGCGATAGTAACCGTCCAGCCCCGCGGATCACGACCTGGAGTAGATACTGTCATCAACTGTTCGATTTTTTCCAAAGGAAGGTCAAGGTTAACCTCCTCTCTCACTTCACGCTGACAAGCATGCCTTGCATCTTCGCTCTTATCCATAAAACCACCGACCAAAGCCAAACAGTTTTGATAAGGATGGGCCTTGCGACGAATTAGCAAGAGTTTGATTTTCCCTTCCACAAAGCAATAAGCTACCATATCCACCGTCACGCTCGGTTTTTCATACTGAGGAAGATCCTGTTTGCAGTACCAGTCTAAAAATTCCTTCTCAGTCGCATGAATCTCAAAATATTCTCTCTCTGTCATTCCAGCCGGGATTATCGTTTCAGTCATCTTATCCCTCCTTGACAGCCTTAGTCCATTGGTACCAACCGACTAGACTATTGAGGGTGTAGACCCAGTACATTCCTTGGATATGGATGTTTTCACCCCACCAGAGGTAGATACTAAAGAGATTGGTTGCAATCCAGAAAATCCATTGCTCACGGTAAAGACGTGTCATCAAGAGCTGACCAACACCATTGGTCGCATCGGTAACACTGTCACGGAAAGGACGAGCACTGCTGATACTTTGGTAGGCTAATCCCATGCCAATCCAGATGATAGCAGTCAAGGCCAAGTACTTGAGCCAATCAATCAGACCGAGTTTCTTAGCTTCAAAGTGAGACTCCTCTGGTCTTCCTTGCTCATTGATCCGATTAGACAACCAAGTATAGAGACCAATAGGCTGCATGACAAAGAAATAAACTGTTGTCAAAACTTCACCGTAGAAAGTCGCATTCATAGCTAGGACCAAATAGATTGCAGAGTTAATAGCTCCAAAAAGGTAGTTACTAGCTCGACCTTCAGCTACTAAGATAACGCAGACAATCCCTGTCCAAGAGGCCAAGAGACCAATCCAGTCATGACTTTCTGTGTTTTGTGTAAACTCCAGAATAAGAGGAACACTTGATAAAGCAATCAAATAGAGCCACTGGAAAAGACTACGGCCCACAAAGAGGTCTTTCCAAAGCAAACGCATAACTCCTGCAAAACCAATTTTACGAGCTTCTGCGTGAACATTTTTAAAGTTTTCAATAAATCGTGTGATTTTTTCAGTTATTTTTTTCATTTTCTTCTCCTAATCTGCTTGGTAAATGGCATCAATAGCTACTTTTGCTGCTTCATAATTTCCTAGATAGTCATCAGCTAGATAAACATGAGGGATATTGGCTAGATATTGCTCCCTCATCATATCCAAATGCTGAGAAAAACTGTGACGGATATGGTCTTCTGCCATGGTCATGTCGCGAAAACCATCATTGACATAAGAGCCAATAGGTTGCACAAAGAGGATTAAATCCCACTTTTCCTTGGCTAAGATGGAAACAAAGAGATTATCAAAGGTCTCTACGGACAAGTCCTCCTGCTCTTCGCTTTCCATGTAGTAATCGTAGTAGCCCTTGGTTACTAGTGAGTTGGTATCTGCAATGACTAGGCCTCGATTGGCATTGCTATCGATTAACTTGGAAGTTTGATCATATTGGCCCAAAAGAAGGTAATAATAATCTTTGGGGGTAAGCTCATCATCTCGGACATTATTTTTTATCTGATACTCACGAGCATACTCCAGACTGACTGGCGCATCATAAAAGCGAGCTAAATCCTTGGCTAGAGTTGTTTTACCATTACTAGCACTTCCCATAATCAACACTTTTTTCGTAAACTGACGGCGGAAAGGTTGAGCGATATATTTCCAATATTTGCTTGGATTTTCTCGAATCATGCTAGCCGAAATTCCAAATTTTCTTTCCTGTAGAACAGTCTCGAAACCACGTTCTGACAATTCTTGTTGGTATTCGGACTCTCCTACAAAAAAGATTAGTTCCTCACCAGTCTGGTCATAGGAAATGGCCTGCAACATCTGATCCAACCACTCCTGCCAGCCCATTGGATAGCGTGGAATATTGGTTTCGTCAAGTTTACAAACAGAAGTCAACTCATCATCTCGAAATGCTTCACGAATATAGCGAAACCTCTTTTGTAGTGTAAGTCCAACCTGTTCACCACGATCTCCCTTATAACCTGAAACTACCACCCATACAGCATCGCATTGTCGTTTTGCTCTTTGGATTAAATCAATATGCCCCTGATGCAGGGGAGCAAAGGTTCCAAAAACCACTGCTATCCTTTTTTTTCATGTCTTTTCAACCTTTTTTTATAAACTTTTTTTATATTTTTATATCATACTACTCTTTCTATTGTTTGTCAACACTTTTTTTATTATTTTTTTATAAAAAACATTTCTTAAGGTAATTTCTCAAAGTAACTTCCACTTTCCTGACCAAAGTGGAAATTAGTCTAAAACGGATTTTTATGGTGGAATTAAGTGTGAGACGTTTGTGGTAGAAATGAGGCCTACTATGATCAAACATAAACACCTTACCCTTTCAGACCGTAATGATATCCAATTAGGGTTTAGAGCGCGGTGAAACCTTCAAAGCTATCGGGCAACTTATTCTAAAAGACCCGACTACTGTTTCCAAAGAAGTCAAACGAAACAGACTAGTCAGAGAGTCTACGTGTGATAACCTCCCTTGTCCTTTACTTGCCAAAGCTCCCTTTGTCTGTAATGGATGTCCTAAAAGAAGACAAAACTGTGGCTATCAGAAAAATCTTCTACCTCGCCAAACAAGCTCAAAAAGCAGTACGAACAAACTCTTGTCGAAGCTCGTGAAGGAACTCCTCTTAATTCTCAGACTTTCTGGAACATGGATAAAATTATTTCTGATGGGGTTAAAAAGGGACAACACATCTATCATATCCTCAAAACTCATAACCTTGATGTTAGCTCCTCAACTGTCTATCGACACATCCGAAAAGGTTACCTGTCTATCGCTCCGATTGATCTTGCTAGAGCTGTTAAATTTAAAGAAAGAAGAAAAAATAATCTACCTTCCATCCCTAAAGAAGCTAAAAAAGGCCGTTCCTATGAGGATTTCCAAAACTATTTAGCCCTTAATCAACTAGACTCTTGGCTGGAAATGGATACAGTTATGGGCAGAATGGGAGGGAAAGTCCTACTCACCTTCAACCTCTCTTTCTGTAACTTTATCTTCGCTAGACTTCTGGTTAATAAAACTGCCCTTGAGGTTACCAAACACCTTTATAAAATCAAGAACACTCTTCACCAAGCGGACAAAGATTTCTTCCAACTCTTTCCTGTCATTCTGACTGATAATGGTGGAGAGTTTGCCAGGGTTGATGACATCGAAATGGATGTTCGAGGAGAGAGCAAGCTCTTCTTTTGCGACCCTAATCGCTCTGACCAGAAAGGGAGAATTGAGAAAAATCACACGCTGATTCGCGACATTCTACCTAGGGAACTTCCTTTGACAACTTAACTCAAGAGGATATTAATCTCGTCTGTTCGCATGTCAACAGTGTCAAACGCGCTGCTTTGAATGGAAAGTCAGCCTATGAACTCTTTGCCTTTACTTACGGAGAAGAAATTCCTAAACTTCTCGGCATTTCTAAAAATACCTGCAGAAGATGTCTGTCAGTCTTCTAAATTACTCCAACATAAAATCTAAAAACTAACCTAAAAACCCATTCAAACGTCTCATACTAACTTCCACCATAGCGGAACTTAATCTGAAACGCTTTCAGATGAGGGGATTTTGTGCGCTCTTTTTTCCTATTCCTTTCGACTACAAAAGCGATGAAATCAAGCATGAGTAAAACCAGTGGAACTTACCCTGACACGGAATTCCACTGGTTTTTACAATTTTTATCAGACTAACTTCCACTTCTACTAGCGGTGGAACTTAGTTTGGGAATTTAGCCTTTTTGCAGGGGGATAATTTGAAAAATCCTTCCAATTTACTTTCGAAATCTATAAAAATATCTAATGTACTAGTAATTTACCCAATTGGTACACTCAAAGTTCCAAGTTTTTCCTCTTGAAACCTTCCGCCTGCCTATTAAATATAAAAGGTGCTTTCTACATTTTCCTTCTGTCACTTCTTGCATTTAAAAAGCAACAACACCGTAGGATGAAGATTCTACCGTCTTTTAATTGGCAATAAACAAGATATTTAGCAATAATCCTTTCTAGTTATCATCGATTAAATCTCATTTAAAAAAACTAATATGTGTAGTTATCTAAAACCTCTATCTATTTTTTTCTTAAACAACACAAAAAACGCTCTAGACGTAAAAAAATAGTTGTTATCCTAGTTGATTAAAAAAATCTCTGATTTCCTCATCTTTTATAAAATAATATATAATTTTCCCCTCTCTTCTAGTATCCAAGATGTTTTGATTGGCTAGTTTACGAAGATGGTGGGAGGCAGATGCCATACTGAGATCTAGTAAACAGGCTATATCACAGACACAGAGTTCTTCAACAGCAAGGAGATAAAAGATGATATTTATCTGTTTATTATCGGTAAACTTTGTTAAAATGCGAAGTGATTTTTGGACTTTTTCCTTTTCAAGGTAGTTCATTGCGGTTGTAACATTTTGTTGATTTATAATATTCACTTGGCAGATACTATCTTTTTTCATAATATTTTCTCCTAGCCTAACATAGTCCATAGCATGTCAAAGCTGTTGTTTTCAATCAGGATATACATCCCCAATCCTAAATAAACAACGGCAATAAACCATCTGCTATATTTTTTTCCAAAGTTTCTCCAACAGAAGGGACTTGTGCCAATTTTTTTGGGCAGAAAAAAACCAAGAGATAAATCATGACTAGAAAGGTAAGTAAAGCCACTATCAAATTCGCTAAATTTAAGGTAATAAAAATATGGGACAAAAAAACACCAATATTGTCAGCACCACAACTTGCAAAAAAGTAATCATAGCGACTAGAAAAAAATCAGGTTTTTATTGTCTTTTTCGCAAACCATCTTTTGCAATAGCTTTTCCATCAGAATCTCCTAAAAAGCAAAAACTTTGAGTCCTAGGAAAATTGGAATCAAACCGAGCAAACCTAAAAATCTCTTTACTAGGAATATAATTTAAGACAAATGCAAAAAAAGTAAACTTAGCAATATTAGACTAACAGAGCCTAGAAATTGTCCTAAATAGATGTTAATGATGTCTTTTTCTGCTTTTTTTCTTTTGGCAAAAAAATAACATTAGGATAATAAGTAAGTCTACGGCTGTCCCAGAATACAGGATTATTGAAGTAACAACATTTTTGAATCATAAAAACACCTCATTCAAATATATTTTTGAATGTATTTTAACATTAAACTTTGTAGATGTCAACTTCAGCTCCATCAAAAATATAGATAAGAAGGTAGTGTACTAAACATTAAAAAGCTCTGCCATCGAAATGATAGCAGGGCTTAATTTCAATATCTAAATGATATATTTATCTAAAAAGGTAGAGATTGAACTGAAATATAGTAAAAATTAACAAAAAGAAAAAAACGCTTGGAATGTACTGCCCCCAAAAAAAGTTAGACAATTAATTTATTCAAAGGATTTAGTTCTGTATTGCACAGGACTGAGTCCTTTAGTTTTACCTTAATTCGTTTGTTGTTGTAATAATCAATATAGTTTACAATAGCTTGTTCCAATTGATTAAGTGATTTAAACGTCTTCTCGTAACCATAAAACATTTCCGCTTTCAAAATGCCAAAGAAAGATTCCATCATGCCGTTGTCTGGGCTGTTACCTTTACGTGACATAGATGGCTGAATTCCTTACTCTCTAAAAAAACCTGTGATAAAAAAATCGTGTTGATATTGCCATCCTTGATCACTATGGAGAATAGTATTTGTGTAATGTTCCTCACTGAAGGCCTGGTTTAACATAGCTTTCACTTGTTCTAAGTTTGGTGAAGTTGAAAGATTATAGGCGATAATTTCGCTATTAAAAGCCATCTAAAACTGGTGATAAGTAAAGCTTTTTGAGTACTTGCTGGAATGGCAAATTCTGTCACATCTGTGTAGCACTTTTCCATTGGTTTGGCTGCTTCAAATTGGCGTTGAATAAGGTTATCTGCTTTCTTGCCAACGTCTCCTTTATGAGAAGAATATTTTCGTTTCTGTCGCATTTTAGCTTGTAAATTGAGTACTTTCATCAAGCGTTGAACTCTTTTTATGATTTACCAGATAACCACGATTTCTTAGTTCTAAAATGAATCCGACGATAACCATAATTTCCCTTATGTTCGATAAAAAAATGGATTGAATTTCAGCTTTAAGCTCTTGGTCCTTATCTGGTTTGTCTAGCTGTTTCAAGTGATAGTAGTAGGTCGAACGAGCTAGTTTAATGGCTTTTTAGAAGAATATCTAACGAAAAACTCAGTGATTAATTCTTGAACAATTTCTGTCTTTCTTCTTTCTCTTTTTCCTCCTTCAATCGGAGTTCTCTCAACTTTTTTTAGGATGGCATTCTCCGCTCTCAGGTACTCATTTTCTGCTTGAAGATGTTCTAATTCTGTCATCTCTTCAGGTCTCGTTTTTTTAGCTTATGTCCCATTTTAGGTATTCTCCTCTTGTTTTCTCAACAATAGTATACCCGTTTTTCTTGTATTGTGCTAGCCAATTAAGAAGTATCGTACGACTTGGGAGGCCGTATTCAAGTGAAACTCTATCTTTAGTCCAGCCTTCATGTAAGACTTTATTAATCATTTCTTGTTTTTAAATCAGGAGAATAGTAACGATTTTTTTCCTTTTTTTGACGAACTCTATTCCGTAACGATCAATCAATTTAATCATGTACCTAATATTAGAATTGTTTTATCCCAAATTTATTTGAAAGCTTCTCTAAGCTATATCCTTGTTTTCTAAGTTCATAGATCTGAACTTTATCATCATAAGTTAATTTCATAATAAAAATACCCCCAAAAAGTTAGATTTTTCTTTTGTCTAACTTTTTGGGGTGCAGTTCAGAATCAGCGTTTTTCTTATGTATTGATTCGTATTGAATGCTTACTTCACTTCTGTAAACACAACGTGTTTGCGAAGTTTTGGTGAGTATTTCTTCAATTGAAGACGGTCTGGAGTGTTACGTTTGTTTTTAGAAGTAAGGTACAAGCGTTCACCAGATTCTTTGTGTTCAAGTGTAATATTTACGCGCATGGTATCTCCCTTCTATTATTCAGCTGATGCAGCTTTAGCGATTTTACGTCCTTTGTAGTATCCTTTAAGTGATACACGGTGAGAACGTGAGTAATCTCCAGTAGTTTCGTCAAAGTTTACAGATGGAGCTGTTACTTTGTAGTGTGTACGACGTTTGTTTTTCTTCGCTTTTGAAGTGCGACGTGCAGGTACTGCCATTTTGATTTCTCCTTTTAAGATATAAATTCAGTTAGGTTTGATTTTCATCAACTTTAATAGTATATCAAAACTTTTTTGTAAAGTAAAGTTACTTGACAAAAAAAGATTAAAAAATTTTTCCTATCCAATCTGCTGGATAGGAAAATAGATTAAATATCAATCTCGAATGCTTCATCAATGGTTTCTGAGACGTATTTCCCGTCTTTTTTTCGTTGTTTGACGCATTCGGTGAGAAGATACTCGATTTGCCCATTGACTGATCGGAAGTCATCTTCTGCCCATGATGCGAGTGCAGCGTATAGCTTATTCGAGAGTCGAAGGGGGATTTGCTTTTTTTTAGCTTCTGCCATTTCTAATAAAGGCTTCCTGTATTGACAATTGGTTGTGCATCATGATTGCCACAGAGAACGACTAGGAGATTTGAAACCATTGCTGCTTTACGCTCTTCATCTAGTTCAACCAACTCTCCTTCATTGAGACGTTCCAGTGCCATTTCAACCATTCCTACAGCGCCGTCTACAATCATCTTACGTGCATCAATAATGGCTGATGCTTGTTGGCGTTGAAGCATGACAGCTGCAATTTCCGGTGCATAAGCTAGGTAAGTAATACGTGCCTCAAGAATTTCCAAACCAGCATCCTCTACACGACTTTGGATTTCTTCACGAATACGGTTAGCTACAATTTCGCTAGAGCCACGGAGACTTCCTTCATCGGCTTGCCCATCACCCGTAGTATCCACATTCGGAGACACATCGTAAGGATAGATGCGGACAATATTACGGAGTGCACTATCACACTGCAATGACAGATATTCTTTGTAGTTATCAACGTTGAAGACTGCTTTTGGCTGTATCGACAACTCTCCAAGTTACCGCGATGCCGATTTCTACAGGGTTCCCTAAGCAATCGTTAATCTTTTGACGGGAATTGCTCAAAGTCATAACCTTGAGGGAAATCTGTTTCTTGCCAATTTCAAGGTTTACATCATTGCCATTTGATGATTTCATCCCTGAAAAAGGGGATTTTGTGCTAACATCACCACTTTGACCTAGTCGAGTGTGGTTTGCAGGATTGACCGCTATACTGAAGGGATTGACAAAGTAAAAAAACCAGGTTCTTTAATGGTACCCGTATAGTTACCAAAGAGGGTCAAAACCAGAGCTTCCTGAGGTTTAACAACTTTTAAACCAGCATGAGCTAGAGCTGAAATTAAGATTAATAAAAGCCCGATAATAATTCCAAAAATATTTTCCGAACCAGCACCCATTATAAATATAAGGAAACCAAGTACGAGTGCCAACTCAATGAGTACCAATGCTACTACACCATTTGGTTTTGAATTGATTAGTTTTTCAGTCATCAGAATGACCTCCTATATTTGATATCTAAATGATATCACTTTAATTTATAAAGTCAAGAAATAAATGCAAAAATTTTTTTAAAGAAAAATATTTCTGTATAGAATTTTTCTGAAAAATTCAAGAATTTTTCTTCTGTTCATTGCTTTTAAAATGTGCTATAATGATACAAACTGAATTGGGAGGGAACAAATGACAGAATTAGATAAACGTCACCGCAGCAGTATCTATGACAGCATGGTTAAATCACCAAACCGTGCCATGCTTCGTGCGACTGGTATGACAGATAAGGACTTTGAAACACCGATTGTGGGAGTCATTTCGACTTGGGCAGAAAATACACCATGTAATATCCACTTGCATGACTTCGGTAAGCTTGCAAAAGAAGGTGTCAAATCTGCTGGTGCTTGGCCTGTGCAGTTTGGAACCATTACGGTAGCAGACGGGATTGCCATGGGAACGCCTGGTATGCGCTTCTCTCTAACGTCTCGTGATATCATTGCGGATTCTATCGAAGCTGCTATGGGCGGTCACAACGTGGATGCCTTTGTGGCTATCGGTGGTTGTGACAAGAACATGCCTGGTTCTATGATTGCCATTGCCAATATGGATATCCCAGCTATTTTCGCTTACGGTGGTACTATCGCCCCTGGAAAACTGGATGGCAAAGACATCGACTTGGTTTCTGTATTTGAAGGAATCGGTAAGTGGAACCACGGTGATATGACAGCTGAGGATGTGAAACGTCTGGAATGTAATGCCTGCCCTGGCCCTGGTGGTTGTGGTGGTATGTATACTGCCAACACCATGGCGACTGCTATCGAAGTTTTGGGGATGAGTTTGCCAGGTTCTTCTTCTCACCCAGCAGAATCTGCTGATAAGAAAGAAGACATAGAAGCAGCTGGACGTGCTGTAGTTAAAATGCTTGAACTCGGTCTCAAACCGTCTGATATCTTGACTCGTGAAGCCTTTGAAGATGCTATCACTGTAACTATGGCTCTCGGTGGTTCTACAAATGCCACTCTTCACTTGCTTGCCATTGCCCATGCCGCAAATGTTGACTTGTCACTTGAGGACTTCAATACGATCCAAGAGCGTGTGCCTCACTTGGCCGACTTGAAACCTTCTGGTCAGTATGTCTTCCAAGATCTCTACGAAGTTGGTGGTGTGCCTGCGGTTATGAAATATCTCTTGGCGAATGGCTTCCTTCATGGAGACCGCATTACATGTACTGGTAAGACAGTTGCTGAGAACTTGGTTGACTTTGCAGACCTTACACCAGGTCAAAAAGTTATTATGCCACTTGAAAATCCAAAACGTGCGGATGGTCCGCTTATTATCTTGAACGGGAACCTTGCCCCTGATGGCGCGGTTGCTAAAGTATCAGGTGTTAAAGTGCGTCGTCACGTTGGTCCAGCTAAGGTCTTTGACTCAGAAGAAGATGCTATCCAGGCCGTTCTGACAGATGAAATCGTTGATGGCGATGTTGTCGTTGTTCGTTTCGTTGGACCTAAAGGTGGTCCTGGTATGCCTGAGATGCTGTCACTTTCATCAATGATTGTTGGTAAAGGTCAAGGAGACAAGGTTGCCCTCTTGACAGACGGCCGTTTCTCTGGTGGTACTTATGGTCTGGTTGTTGGACATATCGCTCCTGAAGCTCAGGATGGTGGACCAATTGCTTACCTTCGTACAGGCGATATCGTTACAGTTGACCAAGATACCAAAGAAATTTCCATGGACGTTTCCGATGAAGAACTTGAAAAACGCAAGGCAGAAACAACCTTGCCACCACTTTATAGCCGTGGTGTTCTCGGTAAAGTATGCCCATACCGTATCTTCTGCATCACGTGGTGCCGTTACAGATTTCTGGAATATGGAACAATCGGGTAAAAAATAAGCAAATCAAAAGCAAGCTTAAACTAGCTTGCTTTTTGTATTTTTCAAAATAGATAACTATCGTGGAGGTAGCCCTAGAGCTATACGCCCATAACGACTAATACGTGTAATCTTCCAAGCTGGAGACCAAGTAACCTCAACCTTGACATCCTCAATTCCTTCAATCTGTTTCAGACCTGCCACAATTTTAATAGGTAAACTTTCTGCACAGTCACAGGCAGTATCCGTGAAGGTCATAACAACTGTACAAAGTCCATTTTCGTCCAAGTCAATCTCGTAAATCAATCCAAGGTTGTATACATCTAACTCTACATCTGTATCATAAACTTTTTTTCGAGCACTTTCAATGATTTGATTTTCCTAATGCTAAAAGCACGGTCATTAATCTTGATGTCTTCTCTCATTACATTCCCTCCATTTTCTGACTGCACCTATTTTCTCATAATTCTGACAATTTGGCAAGTTTTTTTCCCAATCAAGACGTGATCCGCCATAAAAAAACGAAAGTCTAGAGATTGCCATAGTTGAGCCAAACTACCCAAAGATCTAACAACCTAGAGTAAGACGATATTACCATAGGTTAGAGAGAGAAGCTTAGAGAATGAATTATTTTCTAAGAAGTACTTTCTAAAAAGAAAAAAAGTAGAGAACGGTCATCTCTACTTTTTAAATATTATTTTGACTTCACAGGCTTATCTGCCAAGGCCTTGATAGCTGATGCTATCGTTTCTGCGTAGAGCTTAGCACCCTCTTCTAATTTGGTATTATCACTTCCAAAGTGAACCTGGTCAGTTCCTTTCCAGATATCTGGATTATCTTTGGATACTTGGTTCCAATCTGCAATTTCAATGTAAGGATACTTTTTGAGCAACTTCACGCGCATAGCTAGCATATTGTTCTACATAAGGCTGAGTTGCTTGAGTTGTATCACCCTCATAAGGTGTTATAAGTACAAGTTGATGCCCCTTAGGTAGATTTGTTATCAAAGAATCGATATCAGCCTTATAATCCTCAGGATTATTCACTCCAGTAGCAATAACGACTATTTTAGGGAGGACTTTATTCTGACTGTGGTTGAGCATAATAGCATTGGCTTGCTTGGTATTTCTGCTTATTTGACCATCTGTCTGAGCGTCTGGTAGAACCTCTTTAAGTCCAGGTGTTGCACGCAAGGTTACAGAATCTCCAATGATGGATACACCTTCGGCAATATTGTAGCGACTGGCTTCTGCTTGATCCGCCATGGTTTTTGTACGGGTAATATTGGTTTGAGCTTGATTGAGGCCATTTACCATCAAATCCGTTTCAAAAGCACCGACTTGGGGAGCTATGAGCATCACAATCAGTGTCAGCAAGCTAAGAAATCCGACGCTACCCGCAAAGATTGGTTGAATATGCGGAATTTCTTTTTACCTTTTTGCAATAAGCTAGTGTTCTTCCCGGCAATGAAAGGTTCAATCACATAGAAAGAAAGGCTTGCAAAGAGATAAGAAAAGATAGTAGTGAGAATCACTGCCGGTAGGTTGCTCATCAACTGAGAGAAAATGATATAAAACGGCCAGTGGAAAAGATAAACAGCATAGCTGGTATCAGCTAAGAAGCTAATTACCTTGGGTTCTTCAATCGTCGGAGTTTTCTCATGTAAAACTCGTGCTGCAACAATCATCAAAAGGGCAGCTAAACTTGCCAACAAGAAGCCAAGCAAGTAGGCAAAGAGATAATTGAATTTCACAAAGAAGGTCAATAAGAGTAAAACTCCGAGACCAGCCCCAAATACTAGCAAGGTCTGTTTCAAGTCTAGGGTTTGATTCAAACGTTTGAGAAGAGGTGTCGTTTGACGAACACCTACCAAAGATGCCAAAAATACTGCCTAGAAAGAAAGGATAGACGTGAGTAAAAGCTAGAAAAAGTAAAGCGTCGAGTAGGAACTAACGATAAAGCTACCGATAAACATTGAAAGAAAACCGATGATAAAGACAGCTGATGATATAAGAAAGACAAGCCCTCTTAATTGTCCAGATGATTTTACCTGCTTGGACAAGAACCAAACCGCCAAGCCCCACAAGATATAGTAATGAACCTCAACCGCCAAGCTCCAATTATGAACAAACAAATGAGGAATGAACTGCGATTCATAACTTCCCCTGTTAACATTTCATAGAAGTTAGTCATAAAAACCAAGAACACCAGCTATCTGACTACCAATCCCGGCTATATAATCTTGGCGAACCAAGAAAGTAAAAAGGCATAACGACCAGGATCATCAAGACGACTGGAGGGAAAAATACGATAAAAAAACGTCTCCTGAAAAAAATCCTAGGATATCAATCTTACCTTTTTGTCCAAATTCTTCTAACAGGAGTGACGTAATTAGAAAACCTGAAAAGGTGAAGAAGACGTCAACCCCGAAGAAACCTCCTGGGAAAAACCGTCTGAAAAAAATGGTACAAGAGTACCAAGAGTAAGCCTGTAATCCTAATCAAGGAAAAACCATTTAATACGCATACGAGTTTATTCTCCGTTCATTAGAGTAGTAAAAACCATCTAATGTTCATTCCATACTACCTTTATTTTATCAAAAAAAGAAGAAAAATCCTAAGAGAAAACTTAGGATTTCAGAACGAAGACAAACGTCATTTTTGGCGTTTGTCTTTTTTACTTTTCAAAAATATGTTGTCTCATCATCTGATATTCCATCCGAAAATCTGTATTTGAGAAAAATAAAAAGGGATATTTCCTATCCATTTCACCAGTTTTTTGATATTTAAACACGCCAAAGTAAGCCCAACCTGATCCTCCATTTTGGACTTTCATTTCTCTCTAGTGTATCTCAAATTATGATATTCCTTAGCCGTTCCAAAGAGCCGTTCAATTGTTTCTTTGCGTTTCTTATAGAGCTCTTTCATTTCTATTTGATGACGAATCTCCTCACAAAATTCAAGGGCATCTTTCCAGACATGTCTCGTTACTACTTTTTGAAAATTCTGGCTTTGGGTACAAACGGATAATAAAGGACAGGCAACACATACTTTAGGATTACTCTTATACTTCTCGAGTGGTAGTGTGATAGCTTAATACTTGATTCTCTGGACAAATATAAGAGTCATCACTTGCATTATAAACAAAATTACTAGGCCTTAAGTTCCCCTTTACTCCCTTTGGACGAGTATAAGGGAAGACAGGAATGATATTACGTTCTAATAAATAATGGGCAATAGCTGGGGTCTTGTAACCTGAATCCGCAATAATATAGCGGGGCGAGAATGGCTCTAACTTTGAAAAAAGAGCAGGGAAAGCCTGACTATCATGAACATTTCCTGCTTCAACCGTATAAGCCAAGGCCCAACCATGCTTATCACAAGCCACTTGGGCAGAATAGGCAAATACTTCCTTGTGTTCGCCCTTGTGAAACCAACCACACTCGGGATCTGTTGTTGAGATTTTCTTTTCTTTTGCCTCACTTTCTTTTGCGGGCTTTAAGGACTTTTTTGCGTGTTTTTTCCGATCTAAATCAATCTCAACTGCCAATTGTTTACTCATAAATTTAGCTTGTTGCTCTACCATTTCCTTACGATACTTGTGACTATTAGCTGCCGCTTTGATATGGGTACCATCCACAAATATTTCAGAAGGATCAATTAAGCCAGCATACAAAGCTTGGTTGAGAACTTGGGAAAAATCTCAGAAATGAGTTCTTTATCTTGAAAACGACGGCTGTAATTCTTACCATAGGTAGTAAAATGAGGAACCTTATCATCTAAAGTTAGTCCGAGAAACCAACGATAGGCGACGTTGACTTCAATCTCTTTCATGGTTTGGCGCATGGAACGGATACCATAAAAATATTTGATTAAAGGAATTTTGACTAACATGACGGGATCAAGACTAGGCCGACCATTATCTGGACTATAGGTATCTTCTACCAAGTCATATATAAAGTCAAAATCAACCTTTGAATCAACTTGTCGAAGAAAGTGATCTTTTGGGACCAATTCGTCTATTGTATAGAAACCATATTGCTTACGATTATAATCAGGTTTTTCTTTGTGAAACATAGGGAACACCTCACAACTCTTTTTACCTCTATTATACGACTTTTCCAAAAACAAAAAGCCCTTGGAAACTTGACTTCCAAGGATTTTTGTCTTCAATCTGACGTTGATGATATCAACGTTTTTTTCTGTCTTTATACAAGTTTACAATGCTACATCAAGACACTTGAAATATGGGAACATTAACTTTTCTTATATGGAAGAATAATCTATGCATTTATAGTAGATTGAAATAAGTTGTGAACAAAGAGATTAGGAAATTCAAATCAATTTCTAATAATGTTTTAAAAATCTGTAGCGTACTATTCTAGATTCAATCCACTATAATAACTATTCATACTCTTCGAAAATCAAATTCAAATCACGTCAGCGTCACCTTACCGTACTCAAGTACAGCTTGCGGCTAGCTTCCTAGTTTGCTCTTTGATTTTCATTGAGTATCAATTGAAATTTAACGAATTTTAACTATTTCAAAAAGATCTGTAAGACTGATATTTCCCCTTTCTCCTAATCATTATCCATCAAAAACCGTAAGAATTTGAACTGCACCCCAAAAAGTTAGACAAAAGAAAATCTAACTTTTGGGGTATTTTATTATGAAATTAACTTATGATGATAAAGTTCAGATCTATGAACTTAGAAAAACAAGGATATAGCTTAGAGAAGCTTTCAAATAAATTTGGGATAAACAATTCTAATATTAGGTACATGATTAAATTGATTGATCGTTACGGAATAGAGTTCGTCAAAAAAGGAAAAAATCGTTACTATTCTCCTGATTTAAAACAAGAAATGATTAATAAAGTCTTACATGAAGGCTGGACTAAAGATAGAGTTTCACTTGAATACGGCCTCCCAAGTCGTACGATACTTCTTAATTGGCTAGCACAATACAAGAAAAACGGGTATACTATTGTTGAGAAAACAAGAGGGAGAATACCTAAAATGGGACATAAGCTAAAAACGAGACCTGAAGAGATGACAGAATTAGAACATCTTCAAGCAGAAAATGAGTACCTGAGAGCGGAGAATGCCATCCTAAAAAAAGTTGAGAGAACTCCGATTGAAGGAGGAAAAAGAGAAAGAAGAAAGACAGAAATTGTTCAAGAATTAATGACTGAGTTTTCGTTAGATATTCTTCTAAAGCCATTAAACTAGCTCGTTCGACCTACTACTATCACTTGAAACAGCTAGACAAACCAGATAAGGACCAAGAGCTTAAAGCTGAAATTCAATCCATTTTTATCGAACATAAGGGAAATTATGGTTATCGTCGGATTCATTTAGAACTAAGAAATCGTGGTTATCTGGTAAATCATAAAAGAGTTCAACGCTTGATGAAAGTACTCAATTTACAAGCTAAAAATGCGACAGAAACGAAAAATATTCTTCTCATAAAGGAGACGTTGGCAAGAAAGCAGATAACCTTATTCAACGCCAATTTGAAGCAGCCAAACCAATGGAAAAGTGCTACACAGATGTGACAGAATTTGCCATTCCAGCAAGTACTCAAAAAGCTTTTACTTATCACCAGTTTTAGATGGCTTTAATAGCGAAATTATCGCCTATAATCTTTCAACTTCACCAAACTTAGAACAAGTGAAAGCTATGTTAAACCAGGCCTTCAGTGAGGAACATTACACAAATACTATTCTCCATAGTGATCAAGGATGGCAATATCAACACGATTTTTTTATCACAGGTTTTTAGAGAGTAAGGGAATTCAGCCATCTATGTCACGTAAAAGGTAACAGCCCAGACAACGGCATGATGGAATCTTTCTTTGGCATTTTGAAAGCGGAAATGTTTTATGGTTACGAGAAGACGTTTAAATCACTTAATCAATTGGAACAAGCTATTGTAAACTATATTGATTATTACAACAACAAACGAATTAAGGTAAAACTAAAAGGACTCAGTCCTGTGCAATACAGAACTAAATCCTTTGAATAAATTAATTGTCTAACTTTTTGGGGGCAGTACAATTTCTTCTTACGGTTTTTTTCGGCTCTATAATTTCTGTAGTGGGTAAATCCCCTATAGATATTATGGAGCCTATTTTGTTGTAGAAAAAGTCCCATAAGACCTATAATGAAAAAAGCAACCAAACCATCATTAGAAAGAATCTTATGGAACAATTAAATTTTATCACAAACTTACTCGGAATTAAAGACAAGAACATCATAATCTTAGATTATCTTGATGCTGGAACGCATAAAGAAGTCATCGCTAAACTTGATTATCCTGCCCCTAAATGTCACAACTGTCAAGGACAAATGGCTAAATATGACTTCCAGAAAGAATCTAAAAATTCCTACCTAGAATGTGCAGGATACAAGACTCTCATTCGATTGAGAAAACGCTGTTTCCGTTGTAAAGTCTGCGGGAAAAATAGCTGTTTCAAAGACTTCCTTAGTCAAAAAGAATCACCAAATCGCGACCATCGTCAACCAGAAAATCACTCAAAAATTAATCGAGAAAGTCCCTATGACGGCTATCGCAGAAAGTCTATCTGTCTCTACTTCGACAGTCATTCGTAAATTGAAAAGAATTCAAATTCAAGACAGATTTATCTTTCCTTCCAACTCACATGTCTTGGGATGAATACAGCTTCAAGAAAGGTAAGATGAGTTTCATTGCACAGGATTTTGATTCCAGAAAGATCATAGCTATCCTGGATGGGCGGACTCAAGTGACCATTCGCAATCATTTTCTTCGTTATTCTAGTCAGGTAAGAAGTCGCGTGAAAGTCATTACCATGGATATGTTTAGCCCCTACTATGATATTGCCAGAAAACTTTTTCCCTAACGCTAAAAATCGTTCTCGACCGCTTTCACATTGTCCAACATCTCAGTCGAGCTATGAATCGTCTTCGCATCCAAGTCATGAATCGTTTTTGATCGCAAATCGCACGGATATAAGGCACTAAAACGTTACTGGAAACTCATTCAACAGGATAGCCGTAAACTTAGTAATAAACGTTTTTATCGCCCTACTTTTCGCTCACACTTGACCAATAATGAGATTCTCGAAAAGCTCTTTGCATACTCTCAAGAACTTAGAGAGCACTATGAACTCTATCAACTATTACTATTTCATTTCCAAGAGAAACAAACAGAACATTTCTTCGAACTGATTGAAGAAACGATTTATTGCGTAAATCCTATTTTTTTCAAACTGTTTTCAAGACCTTTTTGAAAGACAAGGACAAAATCATGAACTCACTGGAACTGCCCTACTCAAACGCAAAACTAGAGGCTACTAATAACCTCATTAAGGTCATCAAGCGCAATGCTTTTGGCTTCCGGAACTTTGAAAACTTCAAAACTAGAATCCTCATTGCTTTGAACATCAAAAAGGAGAGAACCAAGTTGGTCCTCTCCAGGTTATAACTTTTCATCAACCCACTACAGTTGACAAAGAGCCGGTTTTTCTAGCAAATTCATAGAATTGAGATTCTCAGTTTTGCTTTATTTGAGTAATTTCTTACTCTTCTTCTTCACGTTTTTTAGCGAAGAGGAGTCCGCCTGTCGCTGCTGCAAGAAGTGCTAAAGCAAGTGAAGCGCTAGATTGTTCTGTACCAGTATTTGGCAATTCTTTCGCTCCTGCTTTCTTAGCTGGTGCTTGAGCAGGTGAATCTTTAACTCCATCTGCATCTTTTCCTTCTGCATCTTTAGCTTTTTCGGCGTCAGTCAAGTTGCTTGGATCTGTAACTGGGGTTACTGATGGATCCGTTACTTTGTTCTTGTCTGCATCTGTAGCTGGTGCACTTGGATCTTTTACAGTTACTTTAACTGGTACTTCATCCTTAGAACCATCTGGGTAAGTCACAACGACTGTAGTTCCTTTATCACCTGGTGTAGTTGTGTCTACTGGTGTCTTGAACTCTACTGTTGTGCCCTTAGGAAGATCTCCGACATTACCGATTGAATCTTTAGCAGATGGTTTGTCTCCTGGTTTAACAGTTTGATCTTTAGCTACTGGAGTGTTCTTGTCTGCATCTGTAGCTGGTGCACTTGGATCTTTTTACAGTTACTTTAACTGGTACTTCATCCTTAGAACCATCTGGGTAAGTCACAACGACTGTAGTTCCTTTATCACCTGGTGTAGTTGTGTCTACTGGTGTCTTGAACTCTACTGTTGTGCCCTTAGGAAGATCTCCGACATTACCGATTGAATCTTTAGCAGATGGTTTATCTCCTGGTTTAACAGTTTGATCTTTCGCTGTTGGAGTGTTCTTATCTGCATCGGTTGCTGGTGCACTTGGATCTTTTACAGTTACTTTAACTGGTACTTCATCCTTAGAACCATCTGGGTAAGTCACAACGACTGTAGTTCCTTTATCGCCTGGTGTAGTTGTGTCTACTGGTGTCTTGAACTCTACTGTTGTGCCCTTAGGAAGATCTCCGACATTACCGATTGAATCTTTAGCAGATGGTTTATCTCCTGGTTTAACAGTTTGATCTTTCGCTGTTGGAGTATTCTTGTCTGCATCTGTAGCTGGTGCACTTGGATCTTTTACAGTTACTTTAACTGGTACTTCATCCTTAGAACCATCTGGGTAAGTCACAACGACTGTAGTTCCTTTATCACCTGGTGTAGTTGTGTCTACTGGTGTCTTGAACTCTACTGTTGTTCCTTCTGGAAGATCACCTACATTACCGATTGAATCTTTGGCAGATGGTTTATCTCCTGGTTTAACAGTTTGATCTTTCGCTACTGGAGTGTTCTTGTCTGCATCTGTAGCTGGTGCACTTGGATCTTTTTACAGTTACTTTAACTGGTACTTCATCCTTAGAACCATCTGGGTAAGTCACAACGACTGTAGTTCCTTTATCACCTGGTGTAGTTGTGTCTACTGGTGTCTTGAACTCTACTGTTGTACCCTTTAGGAAGATCTCCGACATTACCGATTGAATCTTTAGCAGATGGTTTATCTCCTGGTTTAACAGTTTGATCTTTCGCTACTGGAGTGTTCTTGTCTGCATCTGTAGCTGGTGCACTTGGATCTTTTACAGTTACTTTAACTGGTACTTCATCCTTAGAACCATCTGGGTAAGTCACAACGACTGTAGTTCCTTTATCACCTGGTGTAGTTGTGTCTACTGGTGTCTTGAACTCTACTGTTGTGCCCTTTAGGAAGATCTCCGACATTACCGATTGAATCTTTTAGCAGATGGTTTATCTCCTGGTTTAACAGTTTGATCTTTCGCTACTGGAGTATTCTTGTCTGCATCTGTAGCTGGTGCACTTGGATCTTTTTACAGTTACTTTAACTGGTACTTCATCCTTAGAACCATCTGGGTAAGTCACAACGACTGTAGTTCCTTTATCGCCTGGTGTAGTTGTGTCTACTGGTGTCTTGAACTCTACTGTTGTGCCCTTTAGGAAGATCTCCGACATTACCGATTGAATCTTTTAGCAGATGGTTTATCTCCTGGTTTAACAGTTTGATCTTTCGCTACTGGAGTGTTCTTGTCTGCATCTGTAGCTGGTGCACTTGGATCTTTTTACAGTTACTTTAACTGGTACTTCATCCTTAGAACCATCTGGGTAAGTCACAACGACTGTAGTTCCTTTATCGCCTGGTGTAGTTGTGTCTACTGGTGTCTTGAACTCTACTGTTGTGCCCTTAGGAAGATCTCCGACATTACCGATTGAATCTTTAGCAGATGGTTTATCTCCTGGTTTAACAGTTTGATCTTTCGCTGTTGGAGTATTCTTGTCTGCATCTGTAGCTGGTGCACTTGGATCTTTTACAGTTACTTTAACTGGTACTTCATCCTTAGAACCATCTGGGTAAGTCACAACGACTGTAGTTCCTTTATCACCTGGTGTAGTTGTGTCTACTGGTGTCTTGAACTCTACTGTTGTGCCCTTAGGAAGATCTCCGACATTACCGATTGAATCTTTTAGCAGATGGTTTTATCTCCTGGTTTAACAGTTTGATCTTTCGCTACTGGAGTGTTCTTGTCTGCATCTGTAGCTGGTGCACTTGGATCTTTTACAGTTACTTTAACTGGTACTTCATCCTTAGAACCATCTGGGTAAGTCACAACGACTGTAGTTCCTTTATCACCTGGTGTAGTTGTGTCTACTGGTGTCTTGAACTCTACTGTTGTGCCCTTAGGAAGATCTCCGACATTACCGATTGAATCTTTAGCAGATGGTTTATCTCCTGGTTTAACAGTTTGATCTTTCGCTACTGGAGTGTTCTTGTCTGCATCTGTAGCTGGTGCACTTGGATCTTTTACAGTTACTTTAACTGGTACTTCATCCTTAGAACCATCTGGGTAAGTCACAACGACTGTAGTTCCTTTATCACCTGGTGTAGTTGTGTCTACTGGTGTCTTGAACTCTACTGTTGTGCCCTTAGGAAGATCTCCGACATTACCGATTGAATCTTTAGCAGATGGTTTATCTCCTGGTTTAACAGTTTGATCTTTCGCTACTGGAGTGTTCTTGTCTGCATCTGTAGCTGGTGCACTTGGATCTTTTTACAGTTACTTTAACTGGTACTTCATCCTTAGAACCATCTGGGTAAGTCACAACGACTGTAGTTCCTTTATCACCTGGTGTAGTTGTGTCTACTGGTGTCTTGAACTCTACTGTTGTTCCTTCTGGAAGATCACCTACATTACCGATTGAATCTTTGGCAGATGGTTTATCTCCTGGTTTAACAGTTTGATCTTTCGCTGTTGGAGTGTTCTTATCTGCATCGGTTGCTGGTGCACTTGGATCTTTTACAGTTACTTTAACTGGTACTTCATCCTTAGAACCATCTGGGTAAGTCACAACGACTGTAGTTCCTTTATCACCTGGTGTAGTTGTGTCTACTGGTGTCTTGAACTCTACTGTTGTTCCTTCTGGAAGATCACCTACATTACCGATTGAATCTTTGGCAGATGGTTTATCTCCTGGTTTAACAGTTTGATCTTTCGCTGTTGGAGTGTTCTTATCTGCATCGGTTGCTGGTGCACTTGGATCTTTTACAGTTACTTTAACTGGTACTTCATCCTTAGAACCATCTGGGTAAGTCACAACGACTGTAGTTCCTTTATCACCTGGTGTAGTTGTGTCTACTGGTGTCTTGAACTCTACTGTTGTGCCCTTTAGGAAGATCTCCGACATTACCGATTGAATCTTTAGCAGATGGTTTGTCTCCTGGTTTAACAGTTTGATCTTTAGCTACTGGAGTGTTCTTGTCTGCATCTGTAGCTGGTGCACTTGGATCTTTTTACAGTTACTTTAACTGGTACTTCATCCTTAGAACCATCTGGGTAAGTCACAACGACTGTAGTTCCTTTATCACCTGGTGTAGTTGTGTCTACTGGTGTCTTGAACTCTACTGTTGTGCCCTTAGGAAGATCTCCGACATTACCGATTGAATCTTTTAGCAGATGGTTTATCTCCTGGTTTAACAGTTTGATCTTTCGCTGTTGGAGTGTTCTTATCTGCATCGGTTGCTGGTGCACTTGGATCTTTTACAGTTACTTTAACTGGTACTTCATCCTTAGAACCATCTGGGTAAGTCACAACGACTGTAGTTCCTTTATCACCTGGTGTAGTTGTGTCTACTGGTGTCTTGAACTCTACTGTTGTGCCCTTAGGAAGATCTCCGACATTACCGATTGAATCTTTAGCAGATGGTTTGTCTCCTGGTTTAACAGTTTGATCTTTTAGCTACTGGAGTGTTCTTGTCTGCATCTGTAGCTGGTGCACTTGGATCTTTTTACAGTTACTTTAACTGGTACTTCATCCTTAGAACCATCTGGGTAAGTCACAACAACTGTTGGTGTTTTTATCGCCTGGAGTTGTTGTATCTACTGGTGTCTTGAACTCTACTGTTGTTCCTTTAGGAAGATCATCTACATTACCGATTGAATCTTTTAGCAGATGGTTTATCACCTGGTTTAACAGTTTGTTCTTTCGCTGTTGGAGTGTTCTTATCCGCATCGGTTGCTGGTGCACTTGGATCTTTTACAGTTACTTTAACTGGAACTTCATCCTTAGAACCATCTGGGTATGTTACAACGACTGTTGGTGTTTTATCGCCTGGGGTTGTTGTATCTACTGGTGTCTTGAACTCTACTGTTGTTCCTTTAGGAAGATCATCTACATTACCGATTGAATCTTTAGCAGATGGTTTATCACCTGGTTTAACAGTTTGTTCTTTCGCTGTTGGAGTGTTCTTATCTGCATCGGTTGCTGGTGCACTTGGATCTTTTACAGTTACTTTAACTGGTACTTCATCCTTAGAACCATCTGGGTAAGTCACAACAACTGTTGGTGTTTTATCGCCTGGAGTTGTTGTATCTACTGGTGTCTTGAACTCTACTGTTGTTCCTTCTGGAAGATCACCTACATTACTAATTGATTTCTTAGCGTCTGGAGTTTCACCTTTGTTTACAGTTTGCTCTTTCGCTGTTGGAGTGTTCTTATCCGCATCTGTGCTTGGATCTACTACTTTAACAGTTACTGGAACTTCATCCTTAGAACCATCTGGGTATGTTACAACGACTGTTGGTGTTTTATCGCCTGGGGTTGTTGTATCTACTGGTGTCTTGAACTCTACTGTTGTTCCTTTAGGAAGATCATCTACATTACTAATTGATTTCTTAGCGTCTGGAGTTTCACCTTTGTTTACAGTTTGCTCTTTCGCTGTTGGAGTGTTCTTATCCGCATCTGTGCTTGGATCTACTACTTTAACAGTTACTGGAACTTCATCCTTAGAACCATCTGGGTAAGTCACAACAACTGTTGGTGTTTTTATCGCCTGGGGTTGTTGTATCTACTGGTGTCTTGAACTCTACTGTTGTTCCTTTAGGAAGATCATCTACATTACCAATTGATTTCTTAGCGTCTGGAGTTTCACCTTTGTTTACAGTTTGCTCTTTCGCTGTTGGAGTGTTCTTATCCGCATCTGTGCTTGGATCTACTACTTTAACAGTTACTGGAACTTCATCCTTAGAACCATCTGGGTAAGTCACAACAACTGTTGGTGTTTTATCGCCTGGGGTTGTTGTATCCACTGGTGTCTTGAACTCTACTGTTGTTCCTTTAGGAAGATCATCTACATTACTAATTGATTTCTTAGCGTCTGGAGTTTCACCTTTGTTTACAGTTTGCTCTTTTCGCTGTTGGAGTGTTCTTATCCGCATCTGTGCTTGGATCTACTACTTTAACAGTTACTGGAACTTCATCCTTAGAACCATCTGGGTAAGTCACAACAACTGTTGGTGTTTTTATCGCCTGGGGTTGTTGTATCTACTGGTGTCTTGAACTCTACTGTTGTTCCTTTAGGAAGATCATCTACATTACCAATTGATTTCTTAGCGTCTGGAGTTTCACCTTTGTTTACAGTTTGCTCTTTCGCTGTTGGAGTGTTCTTATCCGCATCTGTGCTTGGATCTACTACTTTAACAGTTACTGGAACTTCATCCTTAGAACCATCTGGGTAAGTCACAACAACTGTTGGTGTTTTTATCGCCTGGGGTTGTTGTATCCACTGGTGTCTTGAACTCTACTGTTGTTCCTTTAGGAAGATCATCTACATTACCAATTGATTTCTTAGCGTCTGGAGTTTCACCTTTGTTTACAGTTTGCTCTTTCGCTGTTGGAGTGTTCTTATCCGCATCTGTGCTTGGATCTACTACTTTAACAGTTACTGGAACTTCATCCTTAGAACCATCTGGGTATGTTACAACGACTGTTGGTGTTTTATCGCCTGGGGTTGTTGTATCTACTGGTGTCTTGAACTCTACTGTTGTTCCTTTAGGAAGATCATCTACATTACCAATTGATTTCTTAGCGTCTGGAGTTTCACCTTTTGTTTACAGTTTGCTCTTTTCGCTGTTGGAGTGTTCTTATCCGCATCTGTGCTTGGATCTACTACTTTAACAGTTACTGGAACTTCATCCTTAGAACCATCTGGGTAAGTCACAACAACTGTTGGTGTTTTTATCGCCTGGGGTTGTTGTATCTACTGGTGTCTTGAACTCTACTGTTGTTCCTTTAGGAAGATCATCTACATTACCAATTGATTTCTTAGCGTCTGGAGTTTCACCTTTGTTTTACAGTTTGCTCTTTCGCTGTTGGAGTGTTCTTATCCGCATCTGTGCTTGGATCTACTACTTTAACAGTTACTGGAACTTCATCCTTAGAACCATCTGGGTAAGTCACAACAACTGTTGGTGTTTTATCGCCTGGGGTTGTTGTATCTACTGGTGTCTTGAACTCTACTGTTGTTCCTTTAGGAAGATCATCTACATTACCAATTGATTTCTTAGCGTCTGAGTTTCACCTTTGTTTACAGTTTGCTCTTTCGCTGTTGGTGTGTTCTTATCCGCATCTGTGCTTGGATCTACTACTTTAACAGTTACTGGAACTTCATCCTTAGAACCATCTGGGTATGTTACAACGACTGTTGGTGTTTTATCGCCTGGGGTTGTTGTATCTACTGGTGTCTTGAACTCTACTGTTGTTCCTTTTAGGAAGATCATCTACATTACCAATTGATTTCTTAGCGTCTGGAGTTTCACCTTTTGTTTACAGTTTGCTCTTTCGCTGTTGGAGTGTTCTTATCCGCATCTGTGCTTGGATCTACTACTTTAACAGTTACTGGAACTTCATCCTTAGAACCATCTGGGTAAGTCACAACAACTGTTGGTGTTTTATCGCCTGGGGTTGTTGTATCTACTGGTGTCTTGAACTCTACTGTTGTTCCTTTAGGAAGATCATCTACATTACCAATTGATTTCTTAGCGTCTGGAGTTTCACCTTTGTTTACAGTTTGCTCTTTCGCTGTTGGAGTGTTCTTATCCGCATCTGTGCTTGGATCTACTACTTTAACAGTTACTGGAACTTCATCCTTAGAACCATCTGGGTAAGTCACAACAACTGTTGGTGTTTTTATCGCCTGGGGTTGTTGTATCTACTGGTGTCTTGAACTCTACTGTTGTTCCTTTAGGAAGATCATCTACATTACCAATTGATTTCTTAGCGTCTGGAGTTTCACCTTTGTTTACAGTTTGCTCTTTTCGCTGTTGGTGTGTTCTTATCCGCATCTGTGCTTGGATCTACTACTTTAACAGTTACTGGAACTTCATCCTTAGAACCATCTGGGTATGTTACAACGACTGTTGGTGTTTTTATCGCCTGGGGTTGTTGTATCCACTGGTGTCTTGAACTCTACTGTTGTTCCTTTAGGGAAGATCATCTACATTACTAATTGATTTCTTAGCGTCTGGAGTTTCACCTTTTGTTTACAGTTTGCTCTTTCGCTGTTGGTGTGTTCTTATCCGCATCTGTGCTTGGATCTACTACTTTAACAGTTACTGGAACTTCATCCTTAGAACCATCTGGGTATGTTACAACGACTGTTGGTGTTTTATCGCCTGGGGTTGTTGTATCCACTGGTGTCTTGAACTCTACTGTTGTTCCTTTAGGAAGATCATCTACATTACTAATTGATTTCTTAGCGTCTGGAGTTTCACCTTTGTTTACAGTTTGCTCTTTCGCTGTTGGAGTGTTCTTATCCGCATCGGTTGGTTGTTTGGCTTCAACATTGATTTCTTTCCAACCAACTGGGCTTGAGTACTTGCCTTCAACGATGTTCGCGATAGCTTTGGCTTTACCTTCTTTGACTGGTTCTTTCATCTCAAGGACGATAGTATCTGTGAATCCGTCTGTCGCGTATGATTTCACAACAGCTTTTGATTCATCTTTCGCATACCATGGTCCATCGATTGAATCACGTTTAAGAGCAACTTCGCCAGCTTTATTGGTATCTTTATTCGTATAACCTAGATAAGCCATACCTGCATCGTGTGGTACTTTAACAGTGATTGTCTTAGTACCTTCAATCAAGCTTTGTTTGTCAGATGATTTTTCATCTGGTTGGATAGTCGTTTCACCTAGACCGACTGGTACTTCTGTTTCCGCACTTGGAACACCATTAAGCGTTTGAGTAACGGTAACTTTATCTTTTGGAGTCAACTGTGGTTGAGTAGTAATGTTACTGTTCAATCCTTTTGGAAGAGTCGCTGTCCAAGTTCCGTCTGCTCCAACAGGTACATTTTCAACAAGTGTGTTATCACCTGACTTGATGGTAACAGTTGCACCTGGTGTTCCTGTACCTGAAATGGTCTTATCAGTTGAACTTACTCCTGCTCCAGGCATATTATTTGCAGTTGCTGGAATAGTTGGAGTTACTACTGGGGCTGCTGGACGAATTTTAAAGACTGAGTCTTTTGGAAGTTCATCTGTACTTCCATCGTTATAAGTGACAATAACTTTATCACCATTCACAGCGACTGTCTTAATCTTATCGCTAAATGTAGGGTTAGCACTTTTAACTGCTTGTTCTAGTTCAGCAGCTGTTGGCGCATTATCTCCTACAAGTGGAGTTGTTGGCGCTGTTGCGGTGTATTTGAATGTTTGTGGTTTCCACATGAAGCGGATACGTCCAAGCGCACCTTTTTCCATTGGTGCTCCAACATGTTCATAAGCTGTGTTACCAGCTGCATCTTCTGCAAATAGGTAACGAGTAAACTGACCATTTTGTTCAGTGTAAGTATTTGCTGGGACTTCACCTGTCACATGGATAACAGCTGGGTTGGTTTCAGTTGCCTCCGTTTCTGTCTTGATGCGATCAGCTTTCAAATACAAGGCTGCTCTTGAACCACCACCAAGATAGGAAGTATCTTCAGTTCCTAGGCCTTGACGGTTATCAGCTGGCATAGCCAAGTAAGCTTTGACAATCTTACCTGAATTATCAGTCACCTTAAGTTCAATATTGTTTGTTTCACCTGAATAAACGTAGATTGCTTGATTATCAGCATCATCATAAGGAATGTTCAATACTGGACGAACTGTATCACTTACTGTCGCTTCCTTGGCAACACTTGGTTTTGATTCATTGCCTGCTGCGTCAGTTGCTTTGGCTGTTACAGCACCTGCTGGAATATCAACTGTTGGCGTGATTGTAGCTTTCCCATTTTCGCCAGCAGTTGCTTCACCAATCTTGTGGTTGTCTTTGTCATAAAGTGCAACAGTTGAACCTGGTTCTGCTGTCACTTCAACTGGTGTCTTCGTTCCTGCTTTACCAGTAAGATCAGTTTCCACTGTTGGTTGGTCTGGAGCTGTTGTATCTCTCTCAACATTGATTTCTTTCCAACCAACTGGGCTTGAGTACTTGCCTTCAACGATGTTCGCGATAGCTTTGGCTTTACCTTCTTTGACTGGTTCTTTCATCTCAAGGACGATAGTATCTGTGAATCCGTCTGTTGCGTATGATTTCACAACAGCTTTTGATTCATCTTTCGCATACCATGGTCCATCGATTGAATCACGTTTAAGAGCAACTTCGCCAGCTTTATTGGTATCTTTGTTCGTATAACCTAGATAAGCCATGCCTGCATCGTGTGGTACTTTAACAGTGATTGTCTTAGTACCTTCGATCAAGCTTTGTTTGTCAGATGATTTTTCATCTGGTTGAATAGTCGTTTCACCTAGAGCTACTGGTACTTCTGTTTCCGCACTTGGAACACCATTAAGCGTTTGAGTAACTGTAACTTTATCTTTTGGAGTCAACTGTGGTTGAGTAGTGATGTTACTGTTCAATCCTTTTGGAAGAGTCGCTGTCCAAGTTCCATCTGCTCCAACAGGTACATTTTCAACAAGTGTGTTATCACCTGACTTGATGGTAACAGTTGCACCTGGTGTTCCTGTACCTGAAAATGGTCTTATCAGTTGAACTTACTCCTGCTCCAGGCATATTATTTGCAGTTGCTGGAATAGTTGGAGTTACTACTGGGGCTGCTGGAGCTGTTGTGTCTTTTGTTGGGTTAACTAGGTATGCTGCTGTAACCTTATCTTTTTGATCCATCAGGATAAGTGATAGTAAGGTTCCCTTTTTCATCTACACTGTATGTCGCATTTGCTGGAAGACTTGGGTTGGCAGTTTTAACTGAGTCGATGATCTTGTTCTTTTCATCTTCAGAAACCTTATTAGGATCTGCAACATCTACTTTTTGTACCTGCAACTGGTTCATACTTCTTAGCAGTCTCAAGAACAACAACTCTAATAACATCTGTAAATTGGTTACCCTTTTTTTATTACGAGCAACGAATCCAACATCTACAGTGCCTGCCTTTTGTGTCTCAGCAACTGTACCAATGTATTTATTTTTTTTGTTTCTCCAGGTTTTTGAACCTGCAGTTTGGAAGAAGTGACCCTGTGGGAACACTCCTGCGACCCCAGTTGGATTTTGATAAGCATCGAATTTCTCAAGAGAAGGTGTCCCATCTGCCCAAACGTCAATATCAATCTTATCTCCAGGATAAACTGTTACAAGGTTCTTAGACACTATAAGAACCAGAGAACCATTAGATTGTTGACTTACTTTTCCTTCAGTCAATGGTGATTTTGTAACTGTAATCGGTGCACTCTTAGCTGACTCACTTCCACCTGCTGGTGTTGAAGTAGCTGTAATCTCTCCTTCTGGAAGGCTGTTTGTAGGGTGAACAGTTGCTACACCTTGGTCGTTAGCTACTGCTTCACCGATCACAACGTCATCTTTGTTGTAAAGTTTAACAGTTGAACCTGCTGGTGCTTTCACTGTTACATCAGCTGGTGTACTTGCTTTACCTGCCAAATCGTTGACAATTTCTGGACCACTAGTTGCAGTTGCAGAATCCACTGCTGGAGTGTTTGGTTTTTGATGGTTCTGGTTGTGGTTGTGGCGCTGGAGTCTCTTCTTTTGGAGCTTCTTCAACGTTACGTGTTTGCCATCCTTGAAGGCTTGAGTAGCTGCCTTCTTGCATGTTAGAGATAACTCGAGCTGTTGTTCTAGCTTTCATATCTTTGTTCAAGGTCAATTTAATCGTTGAGTAGAACTTACCATCTTCACTTGAAGCAACGCTTGCAAGTGCACTGCTTGAAGAGTTTACTTGCCATTTACCTGGAACAGCATCACGTTTGAGTCCAACTTCTTGCGCCTTGCCTTCAGCATCCGTGAATTGGAAGTAAGCTGCTCCTGCATCGTGTGGCACTTTCAAGGTAATGTTTTTATCATTTTCAACAAGATTATTCTTTTGTTTTGATTTAGATGATGGTAGGATCTCTGAGTGACCGAGAGAGATGTTTACAGGTGTAGCAGCACTTTCCACACCATTAACTGTTTGAGTAACGCTAATGTTATCTCCAGTAACTAACTGTGGACCACCAGAAACGCTACTATTCAAACCAAAATCAAGTGGGATTGACCATTGGCCGTTTGGTGCAACTTGGGTTTGCTTAGCAAATTTACCATCTTTCTTGAGCTTGATGATAGCACCTGGTTTTCCTGTACCTGTCAAGACTGTATCTGTAGAAGCTACAGTAGGCACTGTAATCGTTTCATTTGTTTGGGTATAAGTGTTGTTGACTCCTGGTTGTGGTGCAAGTCTTGATGAAAGATTGATACCGACTTCTGGGAAATCCGAAGTACGATTTGGAACAGATGTTTTACCATTTAGCCCGTTTTTTTCAAGTGTTGACATCAGAGGAGCTGTTGCAAAACGAGCAAACAGATTGTGTTTGGTCCCTTTAGTCACTACTCTATAAGTAAGTGAATCAGGAACTCCCGCATTGATAACCCCTGTATAATGGGACGCTAAAGCTTTGACATTGCTCATAGCAGGGAGATTTTTGAAACTTTTATTAACGTAATGTTCATCAGTAAGTTTCCCAGCTTTAGGACCACGGTCTATGACAGTAATACTTTCGATGGTGTCGTCTGATGCGACCAACAATCCACCTGATTGGTGGTTCTTATGATTCGGTATAACACCGATTGTCCAAGTTGTTTTGTCTCCATCAACACTGTAGTGAACAGAGGTGAACTGCTTAACTTCGTTATCAGCATTTGCAAATTCACCTTCAGCGAGTGAGCCGTCAACTGAACGGTATACTGCACGTGAACTTAGATCACGTTTCCCTCTTGAACGGACTGGTTCAGCTGGTGCGACTGGTTCAGTTGCCGCTTCCGTTACTTCTTCAACTTTAGCTTCAGTGGCTACTGCTGTTGCTTTTTCTTCTTTGATAGCAAGTTGAGCTACTGCCTCTTTGAGACTAGCGACTGCTGTATCCACTTGGTCTTGGCTAGCTTCTGCCTTATCCAAAACCTTTTGTGCTTGTTCAAGTGCTGTGTTCAAGCGAGAAAGAGAGTCTTCTGTCTTTCCTGCTTTGTCCAAGCCTTTTACTTCTTCGACCAACTGGGTCAAAACTTCTTTGTTAGCTGTTTTAGCAGTAGTGTTTTCCGCTACCACTGCTTTTTCAACTGTTGCTGGCTGAGTCTCTGCCACAGCAGCAGGAGCTTCATAAGTCCCCGTTTCTCCACCATATCCAGGCTTAGCCTCTTTAGCTTTTGAGCCACTCTCAACTGTAGATTCCGATGCTGTGTCTGCATGGACTGTTTGAGTAGCTAGCTAGCTCCGACCGCAAAAAAACAAGCGAACAACCAAAAAGGAAATGTTTTCCTTTTTTTAATCATACGCCAGTTCTTCTGCTCTGCATTTTTACGATTAAAAATACATTCTTATCTCCTATTTATTTTTTTATTAGAGTCGCATGTGTTTTACATACGTTGCTATTATAAAAATATGGTATCAACATAGTCAAGTTTTTTTTGCTCCTTTTAGACATTTGATGCAAATAATTTCCAAGTTTTTCGATTTTTTTAGTAAAATTATTATAAAAATTGATAATTTATAAACGAATTTTTAAAAAAATTTTTTTCCGAAAACATGCTATAATAGAAAAAAAGCCCTGATAATTTTTTTATCTTTTTTTGTTTATAAGACTTTATATTTCCAAGGAGTATTTTCTATGAGAGAACTATTATCTCACAAAGAACAGAGACAATTAAAAATTCTAGAATACTTATTTGAGAACCAAGAATGGATTCATATTGACACCTTGGCCGATATTCTAGATTTGAATGGACGCATCATCAAAAGCGATATTAAAGAAATGCGCGAGCAACTTTCTTGTTTTGATATTCTATCATCAACCGCTGGTATCAGACTGACGAACGAACATAATTTTGGTATTGAGCGAATTTATAGACACGTTTTGCAAGAGTCTGTTAATTTTCAGGTACTCAGAGCTTTCTTCCTATTAGAAGAACCATTTACTTTCGAGCACCTAGTTCAAACGCTTGACATTTCTCTTCCCTCACTTCGTAAGAAGGTTGCTGAAATCAATAATATTCTGCAGCCAAAATATAAATTCAAGCTCAAGGTGACGCCTATTTCAATTATTGGAGACGAAAGAGACATTCGCTTCTTTTTTGCCCAGTATTTCCATGAAGCCTATGGTTTCTTCAAATGGCCATTTGATCTGTCTTCTGAAGATGTAGAGGAACTTGTGACTTTTTCTTGCCAAGGTAACAGGCTATCCCATCACCTACCAAAATATGTTTCAGCTGAAGATACAAATTGCAGTCAATCTCCATCGAGCAAAGATTTTACCGAGACCTAAAGGGGAAATCGAGTTTGACTCTCTTTGCCCTATTTTTAGTCAACTTTCAAACTTCCAGCAGGAATTGCAATCTCTTGGTGAGCGTCTTGGAATCACGCTCGACTTTTCAACTATTAACCAAATTTTCAGCTCCTATACTCAAGAGGGGATTTTCTTCACGGTCGAGGATTTCCTAGAGGCGCGGGAATACAATGAGAAAGTCGATCACTCCTATCACTCAGCTCGAGATGTTCTAGACAATCTTACCCGACAGTTTGATGTCCACTTTTCAAATACCGATCAATTGATTTGGCACTTGCATAACACTGCATTTCTAGAACGTCAAGAAATCAACTCAGAATCTATCATTTCTCATAACAAATCTTATGCACTGAATAAGATTAAAAAGTTCTTCCCAGATTTTTTTACGAAGCAGCTAGTTTTGAAATGATGCGCTATAAGTCTAGCTTGGGACAAAAGGAGCAGCTTCACGCTGTAATCCATCTAGTCTATACTCTTTTAACCCACGCAACTGATCTAATGGAACAACTCCTAAAGCACCAAACCAAGGTTCGTGTTCTTGTTTTTGAGTGAGTTTGACTTTGCCCATCCTCAGGCTTTGATTTCACTCTATCAATTTTACACCTCTAGAAACATCCACTTTGAAACATGGGATAAAGCGACACTAAATGTCAATGAAATCATGGAAGCGGGTTACGATGCCATCATTACCAACTTTGATATTGAAGGATTAGTTCATCCGAAACTTATGAACGTCGGTCGCATGGCTAATCTACAAGTCGTCAATGAACTCAATACTCTTTCCATTAGTAAACTTTAAAAAAAGCCTCTGTTTTATAACCAAGTAAGCAGACTAAAACATATACAAACGCATAATGTCAGTTATCTTAAAAACTTGATATTATGCGTTTTTATACTCTTCGAAAATCTCTTCAAACCGCGTCAACGTCCATCTGCAACCTCAAAGCAGTGCTTTGAGCTGACTTTATCAGTTTTATCCACAACCTCAAAACAGTGTTTTGAGCAACCTGCAGCTAATTTCCTAGTTTGCTCTTTTGATTTTCATTGAGTATTACTTTCAACAATGGATTCGCACTTGTCGATAAATTTTTGCTCATTTACAATAATTTTGTTGTATGATAGATTAAATATAAAACACTATAATAGATTGAAATAAAGGTATGAACAATTCGATTAGGAAAGTCAAACTAATTTCTAGAAATATTTTTTTAGCAGTCGTTATGTACTATTCTAGATTCAATCTATTATGCATTGTGAATTCTAAAAAAATTGCTAGAAATTGACTTAAGTTCTCTAGTAAATTTGTTGAGATTTTATTTCATTTAACAATGAGTCTGGGACAAAAGTCCTAGCCTCTCAATTGTCTTTGGATTGTCGAGCAAGACGCAGTGGTTGAGTGGACTCTACTACGCTGATTTCATCAGCTTTTACAGCCCCTACTCAACTGTGCGGAGGTGGGATGACGAAATCGAATTCTAACGAATTACCGATTTCTGTCCCACTCTCTAAAAAAACTTTTTCCTTGCTTTTGCTAGAATATAGTAAGATCTACTGATGAGCTGGTCAATGTCAATGTTTTTTTACTCAGGCTAGGATATTTCTTCAGTAGACTATCAACAAAAAGGGGATTTGATTTTAATGGAGGATGATTTTTTTCACATAGTCTGATTTCTCATCTATAAAATTCAAGAAAAACGATTGCATAAACTGTTACTCCGTGCTATACTAAGATAGAAATAAATGATAGGAGAGTGTCTATGAAAAACACGTCATCTCAACCAGATAAAAAAATGATTTACAGCATCCGTTCTCTGAAAAAAACGGAACTGGCTCTGTCCTTATTGGAGCAAGCTTTTATCCTCCTTGCCCTAACAGCACCTTCTGTATCTGCAGCTGAAACTAGTCCTGGCACGCAAGAAAATGTAAGCGCTATTAGCGCAAACCCAGCTACTACAGAAACCAGCCAAGCTGAGGAAAAAAACGCCTATTTTTGGACCACAAAGATGCAAACGCTTCCCTAGAGTCTAAAACATCTGAACCAGTAGCAGTTTCTGAAACAACTACAACTGAAGCTACTCCAAACCTTCCAAACAATAAAGATGAGAAAAACAGAAGTATCAAGTCTAGCCGCTGAGAAAGCTTCGCCAGCAGACACTGTATCTGAAACCCCAATCGCAGACAACTACTTCCGTATCCATGTCAAAAAAACTTCCTCAAGAAAACCAAGATTCGCAAGGTCTTTGGACTTGGGATGATGTTGAAAAACCATCTGAGAACTGGCCAAATGGCGCCCAGTCCTTCAAGGATGCCAAGAAAGACGACTACGGCTACTACCTAGATGTCAAACTAAAAAATGAGCAAGCCAAGAAAATCAGCTTCCTCATTAACAACACCAAAGGGGACAACCTTACTGGAGATCGTTCAGTAGAGCGCCTCTCTCCAAAGATGAATGAAGCTTGGCTAGATGAGGACTACAAAGTCCACAACTACCAACCTCAGCCAGCGGGAACGATCCGCGTCAACTATTTCTGCACCGATGGCAACTATGACAAGAAATCCCTCTGGTACTGGGGAGATGTGAAGACTCCAAGCAATGGTGAATGGCCTGACGGTACAGACTTTACTGCAAGTGGAAAACACGGACGCTACATCGATATTCCGCTCAATGAAGCCGCAAGAGAATTTGGATTTTTACTATTAGATGAGAGCAAGAAAGGCGATGATGTGAAAATCAGAAAAGAAGATTATAAATTTACTGACCTGAAAAACCATAGTCAAATCTTCCTTAAGGATGATGACGAAACCATCTACACCAACCCTTACTATGTACACGATATCCGTATGACTGGTGCCCAACATGTAGCTAAATCTCGTATTGAAAGCAGTTTTTCTACCCTAGTTGGGGCTAAAAAAGAAGACATCCTTAAACATTCCAACATCACTGACCACCAAGGAAATAAAGTGACAATCACAGATGTTACAGTTGATGAAGCAGGTAAGAAAGTAACCTACATCGGTGATTTTTCTGACACTCAAAACCCTTACACCGTTGCCTATGATTCAGACCGTTTTACAACTCGTTCAAGCTGGCGTCTCAAAGACGAGACTTACAGTTACGACGGTCCACTCGGTGCAAATCTTAAAGAAGATGGCAAACTTGTTGATCTGACTCTTTGGTCTCCAAGTGCCGATAAGGTTTCAGTTGTCGTCTACGATAAGAAAGATCCTGAAAAAGTAGTCGGAACCGTCGCCCTTGAAAAAAGGGAGAAAAAAGGAACCTGGAAACAAACTCTGAATGAAAAAACTCTGGTCTTGGCATCAGCAACTATACTGGCTACTACTACCAATATCAAATCGAGCGCCAAGGCAAGACTGTTCTCGCACTAGATCCTTATGCTAAATCTCTGGCAGCTTGGAACAGCGATCTAGCAAAAACAGATGCTGCCCATAAAGTTGCTAAAGCTGCTTTTGTAGACCCAGCAAAACTAGGGCCGCAAGACTTGACCTATGGTAAGATTCGCAATTTCAAATCTCGCGAAGATGCTGTTATCTACGAGGCTCACGTTCGTGACTTCACTTCAGATCCTGCCATCGCAAAAGATTTGACTAAGCCATTTGGTACTTTTGAAGCCTTTATCGAAAAACTAGACTACCTCAAAGACTTGGGCGTGACCCATATCCAGCTCCTTCCAGTCTTGTCATACTACTTTGTCAATGAATTGAAGAACCAAGAACGCTTGTCCGCCTATGCTTCAAGCGATAGCAACTACAACTGGGGTTATGACCCTCAAAACTACTTCTCATTGACTGGTATGTACTCAAGCAATCCTAAGGATCCAGAAAAACGTATCGCAGAATTTAAGAACCTTGTCAACGAAATCCATAAACGTGGCATGGGTGCTATCTTAGACGTAGTTTACAACCATACTGCCAATGTCGATATCTTTGAAGATCTTGAGCCAAACTACTACCACTTCATGGATGCAGACGGGACACCTCGTACTAGCTTTGGTGGTGGTCGTCTAGGAACAACCCACTACATGTCTAAACGCGTCATGGTAGATTCTATCAAGTATCTAGTTGATACCTACAAAGTAGATGGTTTCCGTTTCGATATGATGGGAGATCATGATGCAGCTTCTGTCGAAGAAGCTTACAAGGCTGCACGCGCCCTCAATCCAAACCTTATCATGTTAGGTGAAGGTTGGAGAACCTATGCTGGTGATGAAAATACGCCTACTAGACCTGCTGATCAGGATTGGATGAAACACACTGATACTGTTGCTGTCTTTTCAGACGACATCCAACAACTCTAAGTTGTATATCTCATGGATATCATCTCAAAAATCATTAACTGAGATTATTCATATCAGAGTCCATGATAACGATCTCGATATCATTGTCTATTCATCAAAGATAATCATGAAATCATCAAGACTGAACTGTCCTGATTATCCACCAAATATATACCAACAATCATCACTGCATGGTAACCATCGATTATCTCATCATCACACTCACATCAAGGATGTCAATGTTTGATTATAAAGCCTTTAAATTATACAGGTCGATGCTCTGAAATCCAGGACAGGAAAGATGAAGATTATTAATGATGATTCACTGAGAAATGAAAATATTATCAAGATAGAAATGAAAATTATAATAATAAAATCCAAGAAACTAAAATATTATTATTAAATTAATAATAAAATTTAATTATTAATTGATCAATTATTAAACTGATTAATTAATTAAATTTAATTAATTGAAATTTAACTAATTGAACTGATCAAAAAATAGAATGAAAATTTTGCCTTTGTTGGATTTAGCATTCTGTCCTCTTGACTGAAACTTAAAGAAAGAATCATAACTGAACCGATGATCAATTTATTATTAAATTATTAGAAGATATTATAATAAATTAAAATATTTAAAACATGAGTTTTAATATTTTTAATATAAAAATTGAGAAATATTAAAAACGAGAATATCTGAGAATACATTCAAAAGGAGAGGAATCGATTGAAGGAGGAAAAGAGAAAGAAGAAAGACAGAAATTGTTCAAGAATTAATTACTGAGTTTTCGTTAGATATTCTTCTAAAAGCTATTAAACTAGCTCGTTCGACCTACTACTATCACTTGAAACAGGCGTAGACAAACCAGGATAAGGACCAAGAGCTTAAAGCTGGAATTAATCCATTTTATCGAAATATATAAACAGTGGTTATTTGATCTATTTAGAACTAAGAAATCAAAGCACCAGTAAACTGCGTTAAGTTCAACGCTTGATGAAAGTATCAATTCTATAGCTAAAATGCGATAGAAACGAAAATATTCTTCTATAAAGGAGACGTTGGCAAGAAAGCAGATAACCTTATTCAACGCCAATTTGAAGCAGCCAAAACCAATGGAAAAGTGCTAGCAATAGATGTGATAGAATTTGCCATTCCAGTGTATCAAAAGCTTTACTTATCACCAGTTTTAGATGGCTTTAAGAAGGAAACGACGTTTGCAATCTTTCAACTCACCAAACTTAGAACAAGTGAAAGCTATGTTAAACCAGGCCTTCAGTGAGGAACATTACACAAATACTTATTCTCCAGTGATCAAGGAATACGATTTTATCACAAGGTTTCTAGGGAGAGTAAGGGAATTCAGCCATCTATGTCACGTAAAGGTAACAGTCTCAGACACGGCAGTGCATGGGAACCCTTCTTTGGCATTTTGAAAGCGGAAATGTTTTATGTTTACGAGAAGACGTTTAAAACTTCACTTAATCAATCGAACAAGCTTATTGTAAACTATAATGATTATTACAACAACAAAACGAATTGTTGTACGAAAGGGACTCCAGTCCCAGTAATACAGAACAAACTTTTGAATAAATTAATTGTCTAATCCTGCAGTACATTACCAGATGTCAAAACTTGATAATATATAAAAGCGTTTTATTGTGGAAAAGATTTATACTCAATATTCTACTAAAATTATGTTTGTGTTCCTCGCCCTCTCAGATTTTAAAAGGTTCATTTCACTCAATGCTTTTCAATCTCTTTCTACTAGAGAAAATAAAAACCTCTGAAACAGTAGCATTTATGTCAACATTTCTAAGAATTTTTACTATATAATATCCAACCTCTATAAGGGCAATTTTATTACTGATAGTATGTCTACATTCTGTCTCTTTCTCTAGAAAGATCTCATTTCCAT
>BNJT01002626.1_pt1 | contig 97791 bp, 94 predicted proteins | sample 8540491 | NCBI WGS metagenome assembly BNJT01 (sample SAMD00202455, study PRJDB9452) | human saliva metagenome | host: Homo sapiens | reverse complement strand
GGGCTTTGTTTTTTTCAAAAAGCCCTTTCTCATTCAAGAAGCGGATTTCCCTCCCAAGTACCGTCACAAGTGCTTGATCAAGCCAAAGCTTGTTTAGAAGCCCCCGCTACGCCGCACAATTATAGGAATCGAGTGGCTGAATTAATACCCCGACTCAGTCTACAACTTCGTGGAGTGAGTAGGGAGAAGCCTGATTTGTTCCATTCCGGCGCGACTGATTTGCCTATCGTAAAGCGCATCAAGGAAATCGCCAATCGCATCATTCTGCAAAAACATAGCCAGTCTTATGCATGGCGCATTGATGTTGCTTTATTTTTCGAGCGTTATGTGCAGTGGATATTCGAGAAAGCAGTCAAGCGCATAGGAGGTGAGATGGTTTTGCAACCCCAAATACGCAGGACACGGAGCCAACTTCGATTGGCTGTTACACTATCTTGAACCAGATAAAGTGCTGAAGTTTGCTGAAACGCAAATCATTGTTGATGCAAAGTACAAGTCTTATCTTTACCACAAGCATTCGAAAAGCGATACCCTGCGTGAGAGTTTCCGTAATGATCTACATCAACTCCTTGCCTACACCGCATTTTCTACGGAAAAGAATAAGCATTGTGTTTTAGTTGCTCCGTTTAGTCGTTTCGAGGTGAGCAAGATACAATACCGCTCTCCGTTTTCCGGCGCAACAGTTGAAATATCTTGTCTTGGCCTCCCTGTTTCTGCCAGCTCGTTATCTGAAACTATCGATCAGCTCTGCGACTGGTGCCAATCATTGACTTGATCTCCTTGAGCCTCTTTTCTTCTAATATGAACGGCACCGCTTTGAACTACAAAAGTTCAAAGCGGTGCCGTTATTTCTATGTAATGTCTAAAAAAATCAGAGTAATACCAAGCTCACCAGCCCGAGAAAAGGCAGCGTCCCTTGTTTGAACAAGATGCTAAATTGAGAAGAAATAGCCCCGTAGATCGCCACGACAAGACCAAAAGCGAAGAACACCGCCGCCACTTCTCGCCCGTCGGGAGAAAAAAGGAGAGCATAAAGCAGACCGGCGCCCACCAGTCCATTGTACACGCCGAGGTTTTTCATCACCGTGTTCAGTGCCGGCTTGCGCAGTTCGTCGATCGACATGTTGAAGGTGCGAGCAGTGAGTCGAGAATCGGTGAGAAAAGTTTCCAATACCATAATGTAGAGGAAAAGCCCGGCCGTAAGACCGAGGAGAAGGAGTGAAATCCAGTGCATAAGTCGTGTTGATGAATTGTTTTTTCGTGTTCCGATGTCGCTCCTCTCGTCGGGAACGAAATCGTCGTGGAGTTTCAAGCGTTGCCGTAGGCAACCCTGGCAACGATGTTCGCGAATATACTATTTACAACGCGTACGACCAAAGCTTTTCCACTCTTTTTCTCACGGCTTGAAAATTAAGTAGAAAGCGCGCGGAGAGTTGTCGGAAATGATGTACCTTTGCGCTTAAATCACAGACAATTTCTCATGAGCATTTTTGATAAACGCGTCAATTTCAAGCCTTTCGAGTATCCCGAAACGATGGATTTCGTGGATAAGATGAACAAAACCTTCTGGGTGCACAGTGAAGTCGAATTCACTTCCGATGTGCAGCATTTTCATTCCCACCTCTCTGACATCGAGCGCGAGGTTGTGAAGCGCAGCCTCTTGGGCATTGCGCAGGTGGAAGTCGCCGTCAAAACTTTTTGGGGCGACCTGTACAAGCACCTCCCCAAGCCCGAGTTCAATGGGCTCGGTGCGACGTTTGCCGAGTGCGAGCATCGTCACGCCATGGCCTATTCCCGTTTATTGGAAGTGCTCGGCTACAATGACGAATTCGAAAATCTCATCGAAATCCCCTGTTTTTCGCCATAAACTCGCCCTCATCGACGAGCATTTCACCACGGCCAAGAGTTTTGTAGAGCAATTGCTTTTCTTTGTCATCGTCATCGAAAACTCTTCGCTCTTCTCTCAGTTCGCCAATATCCTCTCGTTCACGCATTTCCGCGGCTATATGAAGAATACGTCGAACGTCATTGCGTGGACCTCTATCGATGAGCAAACCCACGCCGACGCCGGTGTGTATTTGTTGCAGCGAATTTTTGAAGAATTTCCCGAAATGCGCCCATCGCAGGAAGCCGTCGAAAAAGAAGTGCGCGAATACCTCTCTTACGAAACAGAGTTGCTCGATTGGATCTACGAAGAAGGCGAACTTCCCTTCTTCACCAAAGCCAACTTGCTCGACTTTATGCGCGCTCGCGTCGACAATGCACTCTCGCAAATCGGATATAATAAACTTTTCAACATCTCTTCCGAGGCCTACAAGCCCATGCTCTGGTTCGATGAGAATGTTTTTGCCAATGAGTTGGACGATTTCTTCGCCAAGCGCCCCACGGCCTACACCAAGCACGACAAATCCATCACCGAAGACGATTTGTTCTGAGGCTTAGTTCGCCCTATTTTCGTGCCACGGTGCCGAGTTGTGGCGACGATCATTCTGTTTTTCTCCCTTCTTTTCCCCCTCTTTCCTCGAATTTCTCCCTCATGACCAAAGCACTCCCTTGGTGGTATAATGAGGAGTCGGAAGCCGTGCTCAATCGCGGCTACCTGCTCCACGGCGAAACGGTGCACGACGCCATCTATCGCATCACCAGCGCCGCCGCCCGCCGCCTTTATCGTCCCGAACTCCAAGAACGTTTTGCAGAACTCATTTACAAAGGATGGATGAGCTGCAGTTCGCCCGTTTGGTCCAACATGGGCACCTCGCGTGGCCTCCCCATTTCTTGTTTCGGTTGCAGCATCCCCGACAGCATCGAGGGCATCACCATCAAACTCGGAGAAGTGATGATGCAAACCAAGCACGGCGGTGGCACATCGGCCTATTTCGGTAATTTGCGCGGCCGCGGTGCAGCGATCACCAACAATGGTAAATCGTCAGGCGCCGTTTCGTTCATGCGTTTGTTCGACACCGTGATGGATACCGTCTCACAAGGCGCCACGCGCCGCGGTTCTTTTGCAGCTTATTTGGACATCGACCATCCCGACATCGCCGAATTCTTGCAAATCAAGGACATCGGCAGCCCCATTCAGAATCTTTTTCTACGCCGTGTGCGTGCCCGACTACTGGATGCAGGAGATGATCGACGGCGACACCGAGAAGCGCAAGATTTGGGCGCGCGTGCTTGAGAGCCGCCAGCAGAAAGGCCTCCCTTTACATCCAGTTTTCCGACAATGTCAACGCCCACAAAACCGGAAATCTACCAGCAACTCGGTTTAGAGATCACGCATTCGAATCTCTGCAACGAGATCCAGTTGCCCGATTCCGAGGACGAAAGCTTCGTTTGCTGCCTTTCGTCCATGAACCTCGAGTTGTGGGACGAATGGAGGGACACCGACGCCGTGCGTTTGTCCATTTGGTTTCTCGACGCCGTGATGTCAGAGTTTATCGAGAAAACGCGCGATTCCGCCTTCCTGCGTCAAGCCAATCGCTTTGCAGAACGCCACCGCGCCCTCGGACTCGGTGTGCTCGGTTGGCACTCGTTGCTCCAAAAGAACCTCATTCCGTTCGAATCGATGGAGGCCAAATCACTCACCACACAGATTTTCCGCCAAATTCAGGAACAGGCCAAGGAAGCCTCGCTCGAACTGGCCGAAACCTATGGTTGTGCCCCCATTTTCAACGATTGCCCCGGCTATCAGGGGCCGAAATATCGCAACACCACTGTGACGGCCATCGCCCCCACCACGTCCAGCTCCTCGATTCTCGGACAAGTGTCGCCCGGCGTGGAGCCTTATTCCTCCAACTACTACAAGGCCGGGTTGGCCAAAGGCAATTTCATTCGCAAAAATCGCTATCTCGAAGCCCTGCTGAACGAGAAAGGCCGTAATAACGAAGAGGTTTGGCGCAACATCATGCTCAATCAGGGCTCTGTGCAGCATCTTGATTTCCTCACCGAGCACGAAAAGGAAGTTTTCAAGACCTTCAAGGAAATCTCGCAGCACGAAATTGTTTTGCAAGCCTCCATTCGTCAGAAGTTCATCGACCAAGGCCAGTCGCTCAACATCAACATCCCGCCCGGACTTTCCGTCAAGGAGGTCAACGCCTTGCTCATCGAGGCGTGGCGCCTCGGTGTGAAAGGCCTTTACTACCAGCGCAGCCAGAGCATCAGCAAGGAGTTGCTCAGCAACATCGTTTCTTGTCGCAGCTGCGAGGCGTAAGCGTTCACATTTTGCCCCCGATTGGGGAAACCATTCAGCGAAAGCCCCGAAAACCATAACGGTTTTCGGGGCTTTGTCGTTTCGGGGAGAGATAAATTGCGGCTGTCGCAGTGAAAAGCGAACACCCGAGTGCAAAAAAACGCGAGTTGACACGGATTAGTGTGTCAACTCGCGTTGTCCTTTGTGCGCCGATGGCGCCTAAATGGTGCGGATGGAGATTAGTTACCCAAGATCCATGCGCCGGGATAGGTGTCGCGGAGCGTATTCTTGCTCTGCACGGCTTGGCTCTTCGAAGCGAAGGACGAAGCCACAACGCGATACCAACCGGTGTGACCGTTGATGGTTTCGTTGGTTTTCATCACACGAGCAGCATAACCACGATTGCGGAGGGTGTTCATCATGCCGCGGGCGTTGGTTTCGTTGACGAAACTACCCACCACCACGCTGAACGCCTTCAAAGGCTCGCCGTCGATGACGCGCTTCTCGCCTTGAATGGTGCGCACGGGGGGTGTTGTCTTCTTCCACCACCACGGTACGCTGCACCACGGGTGCGGCGGGTTGCTGCACCGGAGCGGGCTGTACGGGCTGCGGCTGCGTGTTTTGGGGAATGATGGTAACCGTCTGAGTGGGCTTGTTCATCTCTTGTGCTCTGGCCCGTTCGTAAGCTTGGCGATAGGCGCTCTCTTGAGATTTGCAAGAGGCGGCGAACAGGGCTACGGCGCAGAGACTTAGAGCGAGGATAGCAGGGTTCTTCATTTCAGTACGTTTTATTTCTGTAGTATGTATATTATCGTTGTCCGTGGTCTTTCATCCCGTTTCCGAGGATGATGCTATAATACGACGCAAAAATACAAGGAAATGAAGGATCAAGGGCGATATGTAATCATAAAAAAATGTAAACCACGCCTTTTTCTTCACGGGTTTGCGGTGTATTGAGGAGAAAGTGCTATTTTTGAACTCGAATCATTATCCATTTTCAAACTCAGAACATTATGAAAGGTCTTAGTATTCTCGCAGCTTTCTTGGGCGGTGCAGCAGTAGGCGCCGCATGTGGTATTCTTTTCGCACCCGAAAAGGGCGAAGACACGCGCACCCGCATCGCCGACATCATCCGCAAGCGCGGTATCAAACTCAACGGTAAGGAACTCGAAAGCCTCGTTGACGACATCGCTGATGAGCTCAGCGCAGTAACTGACTAAGTACACACCGAAGTGTGCTTAAAAACTTGACGAACGATGATGTCGAGTGATCAGAATGTGAAAATTCTGGAGCGCCTCGTGCGCAATCTCAAGCGCTATGTCGACCTCAAGTTGGAGAGTCTGCGCTTAGATGCTGTCAGCCGCATCACGATGCTGATTTCGGCTCTCGTCATTGGCGTGGTGTTCTTCTGCCTTGCTTCGTTGGTAGCCGTCATGCTTTCGTTCGCCGCCGTGGTCTATCTTGCCCCCATCGTGGGTGGCTATGTGACCGCCAGCGGATTGGTGGCATTGTTCTACTTGCTTGTGGCTTTGCTGCTCATCGTCTTTCGGCGTCCGCTCATCATCGATCCCATCACGCGCTTTCTCGTCTCGCTCTTGCTTTCTGAGAAAGGAGAGATGGGGGTGCGCGACGAGCGCCGGGGCAATACCATCGGCGATACCACGACTTTTAATTCTCAAAGGCCATGAGCGCATTCATCTCTCTCGAACAAGTGCACTGGCGGCAGAAGCGGCTCCAAGTGGAGCTGGAAAGCTGGGCGAAGAGATCAGCGACGACCTCGCAACGCTCACTGCGCCGCCCGCCGGCGACAGCAATGTGATGGAAACCTTCATGAGTACGGCCACGCGTGCGTGGTGGATCTTCGATGGCGCCCTCACCGGTTACAAACTCTTCCGCCGCCTGCGTGGATTTGCCGGTTTCTTCGGCAAAAGCAAGCGTAGACGCTGAAAAACCTGTCGCACAGTCTCTCGGGCTGTTGCGGAACAAACGAACTTGCCTCCGCTCTACTTCGGTAGAGCGGAGGCATTTTTTTGCCCTCTGCCCACTTGGAGAAGAATTTCCTCAAGTGTGAGCGCATCGTCCGTAGTTTGTGCGAGAGGGTGGAGGGGATGGGGGAATGCGATGTGAGGTGGGGGCTTTTGTGATGAGTAAGAGATGGAAAAACGCGGGCGATGCGGAGGGGAAAGGAGAGGAGCGACCCCAAAAAAATGTTCGGTCGTCTTGGTTCGCCGGGAAGGCGAATTAGAAAAAGAGGGGAACTATGGCCAAAAAAAGCAGCCGTGTTTTGCGAAAAAAAGTGCTCCACTTTTTGCGCAAAAGTTCCCTTTGTTTTCAACGCGTTCCGCCCATCCTTCGGCGGGCGGTGCTCGATTTTGCGCCGGAAGTAGAGCATCTTTCGAGCGACGAGCGTGTCCTATCTTTGGGGAGATTTGTGAGAAGGGGTGTACATGTGTCTTATTTTGCTGCTTTGTTGTATGACGAATGGGCGGCTTCCTTTGCCGAGAAATCGGCCCCTTCCGCCTCCTTCCGGCGGGGTATGTCCGAAAAAGAGCGGAAGGTTGGTTGCTCGCTCGGCCGGGAAAGTCGAGTTGCTGTACCGTTTGCCCTCACGGCGCATCGTGAAGGGGCTCGCCTTGGCTCGAAAACAGCCCGAAATCGTGTGGAGTGAAGAAAAGACGCTTTCGCGCCGTGCTTTTGCCCCGATAGGCATACAGCGCAAGGCGAGAAAGTGGCACAGCGGGGCTAAAAAGTGCCATTATGAGGTTGTAGGGGCGAAAAAAATGGCTCGTTCGCGTGTGCACGTGGAGCGAAATGCCTATATTTGCACTATTATATGGCCCCGATTCGGCATCAGGCAACTCACTGCCGAACCGTTGAGCGGCTGCAAATGCCCAAACAATGATCCAAGAAACAGATAGAATCAAACAAGTGAATATCGAGGAGGAAATGAAATCCTCGTATATTGACTATTCGATGTCCGTTATCGTGAGCCGTGCGCTGCCCGATGTGCGCGACGGCTTCAAGCCCGTGCATCGCCGTATTCTCTACGGTATGATGGACATGGGTATCACTCACGACAAAGCCACAAAGAAGTCGGCTGCCATCGTCGGTGAGGTGCTCGGTAAGTATCACCCCCACGGCGACAGCTCGGTGTACGGAGCTTTGGTGCGTATGGCGCAGCCTTGGGCCATGCGCTATCCGCTGGTCATCGGTCAAGGTAACTTCGGTTCGATGGATGGTGACGGGGCGGCGGCCATGCGTTACACGGAAGCCAAGATGAGCCTCGTGGGTGAAGCCATGATGCAGGACATCGAGAAGGAAACCGTGGACATGAACCGCAACTACGACAACTCGCGCGACGAGCCGTCGGTGTTGCCCACACGCATCCCCTCGTTCTTGGTCAACGGTGCCACGGGTATCGCTGTGGGTATGGCCACGAACGTGCCCACCCACAACCTCGGTGAAGTCATCAACGGCTGTGTGGCCTACGTCGACAATCCCGATATCGATGTCGATGGCCTCATGGAGCACATCAAAGGCCCCGATTTCCCCACGGGAGCCTACATCCTCGGCAACGCCGGTATCCGCAGTGCCTACGAAACCGGTCGCGGACGCGTGATGTTGCGTGCCAAGGCCGAAATCGAAGCCGGCACCTTGCACGATCGCATCGTGGTGCGCGCCGTGCCTTACGGTACGAACACCAGCGACCTGGTGAAATCTATCGCCCAACTGGCCAAGGAAGGCAAGGTAGAGGGCATCACCAACGTCAATGACGAGTCGGACCGCGAAGGTATGCGCATCGTCGTGGACGTGAAGCGCGGACAGAACGCCAATGTGGTGCTCAACAAGCTCTATAAGATGACGGGACTCCAAACGAGTTTCGCCGTGAACTGCATCGCCCTGGTGCCCATTCCCGGAACGAGCCCCGCCAAGATGCGTCCGCAGCTCCTTACGCTCAAAGACTGCATTCGCCATTTCATCGAGCACCGCCACGATGTGGTGATTCGCCGCACGAAGTTCGACCTGCGCAAAGCCCTCGAACGTCAGCACATTTTGCGTGCACTCATCATCGCTTCGGACAATATCGACGAAGTGGTGGCCATCATCAAGTCGAGCCGCAACACGCAGGAGGCGCAAGAGCGCTTGATGCAACGCTTCTCGCTCGACGAAGTGCAAGCCAAGGCCATTGTCGAGATGCGTTTGGCGCAACTCACCGGTCTGCAACAGGAGAAACTCCGCGGCGAGTACGAAGAACTCGAACAGCGCATTGCCTACTTCAATCAGATTTTTGTCGGATCCCGAACTTTGCAAGAAGGTGATTAAGGACGAATTGTTGGAGGTGAAAGAGGCCTATGGCGACGAGCGCAAGACCGAAATCTTGCCCGACCTTTCGAATTTCAACGCCGAAGACTTCTATTCGGACGACGAAGTGGTGATCACCATCAGCCACCTCGGATACATCAAGCGCACACCGCTGGCCGAATTCCGCGCGCAAGGACGCGGCGGGGTCGGAGCCAAAGGCGGATCCACCCGCGATCAAGACTTCATCGAGTACATCTATCATGCCACGATGCACAACACGATGCTGTTCTTCACCGCCAAGGGACGCTGCTACTGGCTGCGTGTTTACGAAATCGAGGAGGGTACGCGTCAATCGAAGGGACGTGCCATCCAAAACATGCTCAACATCGAGCCGGACGATCGCATCAATGCCTTCCTTCACGTGCGCAAGTTGCGCGATGAGGACTTCTGCAAGTCGCACTACGTGGTCTTCGCCACGCAACGCGGCGTGATCAAGAAGACTTGTCTCACCGAGTACTCGCGCCCCCGCACCAACGGTGTGAACGCGATCAACATCAACGACGACGACCGCGTGATCAGCGTGGCACTCACCAACGGCACGGACGAAATCATCATGGCCAACCGCAATGGTCGCGCCATCCGATTCAGCGAAAGCGCAGTGCGCACCATGGGTCGCAACGCTACCGGCGTACGCGGCATGGTGCTCGACGGAGGCGACGATGAAGTGGTAGGCATGGTGTGCGTCAACGACAAAGAGCGCGAAACGGTGCTTGTGGTCAGCGAACAAGGTTACGGTAAGCGTAGCATTGTGGACGACTATCGCATGACCAACCGCGGCGGTAAGGGCGTGCGCACGCTCAATATCACCGACAAGACGGGTAGAGTGGTGGCCATCAAGAGTGTGACGGAGGAAGAAGACCTCATGATCATCAACAAGAGTGGCATCACCTTGCGCCTGCGCGTGGCAGACATCCGCCAAGCCGGTCGCGCCACGCAGGGCGTTCGACTTATCGACCTCAAGAAGCGCAACGATGTGATCAGCAGTGTATGTCAGGTGCCCACCGACGAAGAAGAAGAGGTGGAAACCGTGGACGGCACTGAACTGCCCGAAGAAAATGGTGTCCTCGAAACCGATACCGTAGAGGTGGAAGAGGTGACCACGGACGATGAAACGCCCGAAACTGACAACTAATAACCCACAATAAACAATCCCCAGCCATGAAGAAAATGTTTTCTCTGGCCGTTCTCGGTGCTTTCGCCTTGGCAGGTGTGGCACAGAACAGCGTAGTCTACAAGGCAGACGATCTGCTTACGCAAAACAAGGCAGCCGAAGCGCTTGAACTCCTCAAATCCTCCTTCGACAACCCGAAGACCACGAAGTTCGGCGAAATTTACAACAAGGCCGGTAAGTGCTCGCGCATCTTGTTCCAGCCTCTGCTCGTGAATGCTGCCAATTCTCAACCGCTCGACACGGCACAGTTCATTTCGCGACTCGACGACATGGTGGATTATTACACCAAGAGCTACGTTTTCGAACATACGCCCGACGCAAAGGGCAAAATGCCCAAGCAAGAATATAGCAACGAGGCCACGCAAGTCGTTTATAATGCGCGTGACTACTATTTCTATGCCGGTATTTTCCTCAACAGCAACGGCAACAAGCCCGGGGCTTACAAGTATCTCGGCAAATTTGTCGATCTGCCCAACAATCCGGCCTTGGAGAGCAAGCGCGACTCCATGAAGATCACGATGGCTAAGGAATATGCGCAAGCCCTCTACTATCGTGCCATGTTGGCTAACGATATGAAGAAGTACGACGACGTGTTGTCGAACGTGGATGCGGCTTTCAAATATGACAAGGCGGTACTTGCCGAGGCCAAAGTGCCTGTGCGCGACCTTTACCTCATGCGTTTGCAAACCTACCTCGACGGCAAAAAAGACACCGTGGCTTATGTCAACGCATTGAAGGACGCGATCAACAACTTGGAAGACAACGCCTCTTTGTTGGAAAACCTGATCAGTGTCTACTATCAGAACAACGATGTAGCTTCTGCCGAGGCTACGGGCAACGATCTCCTGAAGAGCAGCCCCGACAAGGCTTCTTCTTGGTACATCAAGGGTTGTGTGGATCTGAACCTGAAGAAAGACTATCCTGCGGCTCGCACGGCTTTCGGCAAGGCACTGGAGCTCAACCCCAATCATGTGGAGGCGAATGCCAATATGGCCTATGCCTACATCAACGAAGTGATCACAAAGAAGATGAACGGCGGCTATAAGTATGCCGGAAGCAATCTTTCGAAGGTGAAAGGCAATGCTGCGATTGCACTCTATAATAAGGAGTTGAAAGACATCCAGAGCTACTACAGCAAGGCACTGCCTTACATGGAGAAAGTGCGCCAGCTCGCTCCCGACCGTGTGAAACTTTGGGCGCCGACTTTGCAACAGATTTACCAAAATCTCCTTCGCAAAGCGGAAGCCAAACAGATGGACGACCTGCTCGACGCGGCCAACCATCGTTGATCACGCAACCACAAGAACCATTACGCAGGGGCGTGCCGAAAAGGCGCGTCTCTGCTTTACTCAATTATGAAACTGAACGTAAGCTTAGCAACTATTTTTGTCGCCGGTCTGCTGTGCGGAGCCTGCAAAGGAGGAACTGATCCGCTCAAAGAGGTGAAAACGGCTTTGAACAACAAGCGTCCGGCCGACGCAATGAAGTTGATTCGAAAAATGGAGCGCGACACCGCGTACGTACCTGATGTTCAGTATTTCGAACTGGGCGCACTGGCGGCCAAAAAACTGAACGAGGCGGAAAACGAAAAGCTTTATCTGCGTCGCAACCCCGATACCACGTCGTATTTCGCCACGCAATATGATGTTTTTGCCTATACGCTCCGCGCAGATAGTCTGCTGCGAGCGCAACAGGTCGATAAAAAGTCGGCCAACAGCGGCCTCCCCGCCGCTTATGCTGCGCTGTTGGGACGCTTATATCCCAATTTGGCCACGGCTTCGCGCTATTTCCTCGGTAAAGAGAAGTGGAGTGAGGCTGCTCGCTTCGCCAAAATGACCTTGGGAAGCGCAAAAGGCTCCGCTATTCAAGCAGCGTCCACCGGCCTTACCCGAGGCGCTGCAAATGCAAAACGCGGCCGACTACCTGTATGCCGGCTATGCTTCGGGACATTTCGATGAGGCTCCGCGCTATGCCGAGCTGGCGCTGCGCGATTCGGCACACCGTTCGACAGTGTTGCACACGTTGGCACTCAATTATGAGGCAGCGCGCAAGCCCGACGAGCTCTTGGCTTTCTTGCAACGCGGCGTACACGAATACCCCAACGACGATTTTTTTCTTCAGTAAACTCGCAGAAGAATACTTCCGCCGCAATCGCGACCGCGAACTCCTGGCTTGTGTGGATTCGCTCCTGCCGTTGCGCACCAAAAAAGCCGCGCTTTATGATGCGCAGGCCGAAGCTTATGATCGAATGCGCAAGGATACGTTGTGCTTACAAGCGGCACAGAATTTGCAAAAAGTCGATCCTGACAACGCACGCGCCGATTACTTTATCGGAAAGGCGTATGTGCATCGGGCAAAGTCCATTTTATTGCCCACTTCCATCAAGGCGCCCGGTTACACAAAAGCCTTCAAAGCGCAGCGAAAATGCTACGAAGAGGCCAAACCTCACCTCGAACGCTTCAGAAAGGCGGCACCCGATGCCCCGCGGTTGTGGGCGCCGTTACTCTATGACGTTTATTTGAACCTCAATCTCGGCAAAGAATTTGAGGAAATCTCCAAATACAATCCCGTTTGAACGCATGAAGAATCCGTTACTCCAATATAGATTTACCACTCCGCGCGAAACTTTCCCCTTTCCTGACATCTCCGTGTCCGACATTGAGGCCGCGATGCACAAAGGCATGGAATTGGAGCGCAGCGAGGTGGACGCCATCGCGCGATCTACGGCACAACCGACTTTCCACAACACGATTGTGGCGCTGACCTACACCGGTGAGATGCTCGAACGCGCCACTACGCTCATGTACAACCTACTTTCGGCCAACACGTCCGATGAGTTGGAAGAATTGGCCGAACGGATGTCGCCACTCTTGAGCGAGCACAGCGCGAACATCATGCTCAATGAGCCGTTGTTCCGTCGAGTGCGCGCAGTCTACGAGGCCGAGAAGCAAAACCCCACGCTGACCGGCGAAGATGCCATGCTTTTGCAAGACACCTACGACGGTTTTGTGCGCTCGGGAGCCGCCTTGCCGGAAGAAAAGCGGGGACGTTACAAAGAAGTGAAAGCCGAATTGGCGAAACTCTCTCTGCAGTTTTCGCAAAACAACATCAAAGAGACCAACGATTTCGTACTTCATCTGACGCAACGCGAAGAACTGGCGGGTTTGCCTGAGTCGCAAATCGAACAAGCGGCGGCAACGGCGCAAGAGCGCGGAATGGAAGGTTGGGTGTTCACACTTCATGCACCTTCGTTCGGACCTTTCATGCAATATGCCGAGAATCGTGCGCTGCGCGAAAAGCTTTATCGCGCTTACATGACGCGTTGTGCGCATGACAACGAGCGAAACAATTTCGAGATTTGCCGCAATTTGGTGAATCTGCGCATGGAATTGGCACAACTCCTCGGTTTTTCCGTGCTATGCCGACTATGTGTTGCGGAAACGTATGGCGCAGACGCCCGAACGTGTGCACCATTTGCTCGAAGAACTCAAGGCGCATTATTTAGCCCCCGCCCGTCGGGAAGTAGCGGCCATCGAACAACTGGCCAAAGAGAAAGAAGGCGAAGATTTCGAGCTGATGCCGTGGGATTTTGCTCACTATGCACATCTGTTGAAGCTGAGAGATTACGATTTGGACGCCGAAATGGTGCGTCCCTACCTCGAGTTGTCGAAAGTCGTCGAGGGAGTTTTCGGATTAGCCACCACTTTATATGGTATTACCTTCAAGGAGAATCCCGAAATCCCCGTCTATCACGAGGAAGTCAAGGCCTATGAAGTTTTTGATGCCGACGGTAGTTTCCTTGCTGTGCTCTATACGGATTTCTTCCCCCGCTCTTCGAAACAAAGTGGCGCTTGGATGACGTCCTATCGCGAGTCGGGCGTCACACTGCAGGGCGAGACGCGTCGTCCCCACGTGAGTGTGACGATGAACTTCAGCAAACCCACGCCTTCGCGCCCCTCTCTGCTCACTTTCGACGAGTTGGAAACTTTCCTGCACGAGTTCGGACACGCCCTGCACGGCATTTTCGCCGATACGCACTATCCCGCGCTCAGCGGCACCAATGTATATTGGGATTTCGTGGAACTCCCTTCCCAATTCATGGAGAATTTCGCGCTCCGTCCCGAGTTCCTTCGCACCTTTGCCCATCATTACGAAACAGGTGAAGAGATGCCGGAAACCTTGCTGGAGCGCATTCGACGAGCCCACAACTTCAACGCCGCCTATGCCTGCATTCGTCAGGTAAGTTTCGGATTGCTTGACATGGCCTACTATACGCGCAACGAAAAGCTCGAAGGAGACATTCGCAACTTCGAACGCGAGGCCTGGAAGTCGGTACAGTTGATGCCGTCTGTGCCCGAAACTTGTATGTCTGTGCAGTTCGGACACATCATGAACGGCGGCTATTCCGCAGGATATTACAGTTATAAGTGGGCTGAAGTGCTCGACGCAGACGCTTTCGAGGCCTTTCTCGAGCGCGGTCTCTTCGATCGCGAAGTGGCAAACGATTTCCGTCACAAACTCCTCTCCCGCGGCGGAACAGTCCACCCCCAACAACTCTATAATGACTTCCGCGGGCATCCGGCCACCATCAATGCGCTGTTAAAGCGCGACGGAATTCTACCGCGCGCTTAGCATTTAATCCAAGGTCACCATGGACAAGAAGATTGCACTCGACTATCGCTATTTGCGCATGGCCGATATTTGGGCCGAAAACTCCTATTGCCACAGACGCAAGGTGGGCGCGCTCATCGTCAAGAACAAAATGATCATCTCCGACGGCTACAACGGAACCCCTTCGGGATTTGAGAATGTTTGTGAGGACGAAGAGGGACTGACCAAGCCTTATGTGCTACACGCCGAGGCCAATGCCATCACCAAGATCGCACGTTCCGGCAACAACTCCGACGGCGCCACACTCTATGTCACCGACGAGCCCTGTATCGAGTGCGCAAAACTCATCATTCAAGCCGGCATTCGTCGTGTAGTCTATATGAGAGAATACAGATTGCACGCCGGTTTGGAACTGTTGAGGCGTGCCGAGATCGAAGTGCTGCATCTTCCCGAACAATAAGTCCTGTTTTTGCACATGAAATACTACGCATCGCGTTTGCTTCCTTTCTACATCTCCGTCGCAGTCGTCGTCGGCGTACTCATCGGAAGCTTTTATGCCACGCATTTTTCCGGCAATCGCATCAGTTTCATCAACACCTCGAGTAATAAGCTCAGCGATTTGCTCCATATTGTCGACGATCGTTACGTCGACACGGTCAACTATGTCCGATCTCGTGGAGCGTTCCATGCCACAAATCCTCAAAGAGTTGGATCCCCACAGCACTTACATCACGGCCAAAGATGTTGAGGCCTCCATGCAAGACTTGCGCGGGAGTTTCTCCGGCATTGGGGTGCAATTCACCATCTATGAGGACACCATACGCGTGGTGCGCGTCATCCCCGGCGGCCCGGCCGAAGATGTTGGCCTTCGTCCCGGCGATTGCATCGTGGCGGTCGACGGAAAAACCTATGTCGGGAAAAATGTCGACACCGAGGGCACGATGAAGCGCCTCAAAGGCGAAGGCGGTTCCAAAGTTGTCCTCTCCGTGCGCCGTGCCGGAAAGCCCGGGTTGGAGAAATTCACCATCGTGCGCGGCGATGTGCCCGTCAACAGCGTAGACGCCGCCTATATGCTCGACGCCACGACCGGATACATCCGTATTTCGTCGTGGGGCGACAACACTTACGGCGACTTCTTGGCCGCCATGGCTTCGCTCGGCGCCAAAGGGATGAAGAACCTGGTGGTCGACCTGCGCGGCAACCTCGGCGGATACCTGCAAGCCGCCGTCAATGTGGCCAATGAGTTCTTGCCTAAAGACCGACTCATCGTCTACACGAAGGGACGTCGCTTCAATCAAGAGCAATACAAGAGCAACGGGCGCGGCACCTACCAACATTTGCCGCTCGTTGTCCTCGTAGACGAAACGAGTGCTTCGGCCAGCGAGATTTTTGCCGGCGCGATGCAAGACAACGACCGCGCCACCATCATCGGTCGCCGCTCCTTCGGTAAGGGACTCGTGCAAGTGCCCATCGAATTCCGCGACGGCAGCATGGTGCGCCTCACCGTTGCGCGCTATTACACGCCCTCCGGCCGCTGCGTTCAGAAGCCCTTCACGCCCGGCGACGAAGAAGACTACGAAGCTGACTTGCTCACGCGCGCTGCTCGCGGAGAATACTACAACCCCGACAGCATCAAGACTTCCGGTCAGCAATACAAGACACGTCTTGGCCGCATCGTCTACGGCGGGGGCGGCATCATCCCCGATTTCTTTGTGCCGCGCGACACAACCGGCCTCACTTCCTATTATAAAGAAGTATATATGTCCGGCATGCTCAATCAGTTCGCCTTTTGGTACGCCGATCACAATCGAAAGCCTGCTCAAAACGGTCAAAACTCCCGAAGCGATGGCCGCACATCTGCGTCGGGTGAACATTGTCGAACTATTTGCCGACTATGCCGACCGACATGGCGTGCAGCGTCGCAACCTGATGATTCGCACCTCCCGCAGTTTGCTCGAACGCATGCTCACCACCTATGTGGTTTCCGACCTCTTCGATCCCGCTTCGGCGCTCAAAGTCGAAAACATCAACGACCCCTTCCTCCAAAAGGCGCTCAATGTCTTCCGCGAAGGCAAGGCGTTCCCCACCGTGGGCGAGAAAAAGACCGCACGCACCGTCCTCGACTTCCTTCCCGCGGTTGTTTCCGGAGAATATGGACTACAAACAAAATTTGCGCTCGGCGCAACGTGCCCTACGTCGCGAAAAAGTCGATTTCGTTCGGCGTAAATGCGCGACACAACGCTTGCTCGAAACCTTGGCCGCCGATGCTGAATGGTTAGCCGCCAAGGTGGTTCTGCTCTATGCCGATATGCCCGACGAAGTGCCGATGTGGCCCGTCATAGAGCGTTGGAAGACCGAGAAAACCCTCTTGTTGCCGGCCATTCGCCAAGGTGAGTTGCTGGTCTGTCCCTATCGGGGGCGCGAAGACCTCCGTGCCGGTGTGTTTGGCCTCCTCGAACCCACCGCATCGCCCTATACAGCGCTCGAAAGCATAGACCTCGCCCTCATTCCCGGCGTGGCTTTCGATCGCAACGGCGGGCGACTCGGCCACGGCAAAGCCTACTACGATTGTTTTTTGGCACAAACCTCGCTTCAACAGCTGCGGCGCGTGGGCGTTTGTTTCGATTTCCAAGTCGTTCCGGCCGTCCCCGTCGAAGCGCACGACGTTTTGCTTCATCGTCTCATTGTTGTTTGAATGAAATTCCACCTGCTTTTGCTATTGCTTCCGCTGATGTGGTGCGCGTGCAAGTCGCGCACTGCGCAGCCGTCGGCCATGAACGCTGCCTTCGAGCGCGAGAAAACAGCCGCCGGAGGGGAGTCTGACCTCGAAGACATACGCCGAAGCGGAGAACTCATCGTGGCCACCATTTCCGGGCCCGAGACTTACTACGACTATCGCGGGGCGGGCATGGGATTGCAATACGCTTTGGCCGACCACTTCGCCCACTCCGAGGGACTCAAGGTCAGGATGGAGTTGGCGAAAGACACCACCGAGTTGCTCGATATGGTGAAACGCGGAGAAGCCGACCTCGCTGCGTTGCCCATCGACGACCGGCGCATTGCCGATGCCGGTTTGCAGGCCGCCGGGGTCAACGACGCCAAGCAGCACACGAGTTGGGCGGTGCGCGCCCACGCCGATGAACTCGCCGAAGCCCTCCGTGCTTGGTTTGGCCCCGCCACCTTGGCTGAAGCCCAAGCCGAAGAGAAGAAACGCCTGCGACAGGTGCATGAGGTGCGCCGACACATGCAAGCCGTCTTCCTCTCTCGCGACAGAGGCATCATCTCGGTCTACGATCCTCTCTTCAAACAAGCCTCGGCCACTACGGGCTGGGATTGGAAACTCATCGCTGCGCAGTGTTATCAGGAGAGTGGTTTCGACCCCAACGCCCGATCGTGGGCGGGAGCGCGCGGGTTGATGCAGCTCATGCCGCGCACGGCCACAGAACTTGGGGTGCCTGCCGAGCAGGTCAACGATCCGCAGACCAATGTGGCCGCCGCAGCGCGACTCATCCGCAAACTCACCGGACAACTCGCCGATGTGCCCGATGCCAACGAGCGGCTCAAATTCGTACTCGCCTCCTACAACGGTGGACTCGGCCATGTGCGCGACGCCATGGCCTTGGCGCGCAAATACGGGCGCAACCCCCACCGCTGGGACGAGGTGGCTCCCTACATTCTCGGCTTGCAAACGCCGCAATACTACCGAGATCCCGTCGTGAAGCACGGTTATATGATCGGCACCGAGACCGCCGGCTATGTTCAAGCCATCTTGAAGCGTTGGCAAGGCTACGGCGGAAGCGTTTTGCTCAGTCGGTCGCCCGCTCTGCCCGAGGCCCCGGCACAAAATGCAGCACCTGCGGCGCCCGATGCGGGAAAAGGCAGTCGAGCACCGCGCAAAAACAAATATTCATCGGGCGTGCGCATCATGTCCCCCGACGATCCCGAATTTAATCAAATGCAACCGCACTGACCGCTGCATGAAAATCTTACTCCTCGGCGATTATTCCAATGTCCACGCCACACTCGCGGCCGGGCTCCGCGAGCTCGGGCACGAAGTCACGCTGGCCTCCGACGGCGATGGCTGGAAAGGCTACGCCCGCGACATTGATTTGAAACGCTACGGCATGAATTGGCGCTCCACAGTGGCCTTCCTTTGGCGATTGTGGCGCGCCTTTCGTCGTTTCAAAGGCTACGACGTCGTCCAACTCATTAATCCCGTGTTCCTTCCTTTGCGCGCTGAGCGCCTGCGCCCCTTCTACCGCGCGTTGAGGCGTCGGAATGGGCGCATCTTCCTCGGCGCTTTTGGCATGGATCGCTATTGGGTCAAGGCCGGATTGGACTGTCGCACGTTTCGTTACAGCGATTTCAATCTCGGAACGGAAGTGCGGCACCGTGAGGACAACGACATTTGGATCGCCGAGTGGCTCAACGGCACCAAAGGTGAGCTCAACACGTGGGTGGCCGAGGACTGCGACGGCATTGTCTCGGGACTCTATGAGTACGACGCCGCCTATCGCCCCGAGTTTGCCGACAAACTGCGCTTCATTCCCTTCCCGATCGACGTAAAGCATGCCCCCGTGATTGCCGATTTCGCCAAGGTGGCATTTCCCCCCGAGCGACCGGTGCGTTTTTTTGTCGGAGTGCAGCGCAGTCGCAGCAGCTACAAAGGCACCGACATCATGTTGCGCGCTTTGCGCCGCCTGGAGGCCGAACGCCCCGACGAGGTGCAAGTCGTGGCGGTCGAAAACCTTCCCTTCGACGAGTACAAACGCGCCATGCTTTCGTGCGATGTCTTGCTCGATCAGCTCTATTCCTATACCCCCGCCATGAATGCCCTCCAAGCCATGGCGCAAGGACTGGTGGTGGTGGGCGGCGGCGAACCCGAATCCTACGATTTGCTCGGTTGTACCGACATTCGCCCCATCATCAACGTCTTGCCCGATGAGAACGACGTGTACGAAAAACTTCGCGACTTGGTCGATCATAAAGCGCGCATCCCCCAACTTTCGCATGAGAGCCGCTTGTACACAGAGCGCTATCACGATCATTTGAAAGTGGCGCAGGCTTATGTTGACTTCTGGCAAAGTCGGAAAAACTAACCTCTTTGCGTCCGACATGGGGCGTGATTCGCCACGACGCTGAAGCGTTTTCGTCATCTTCCGGCGAGGACTTGGAAAAAGTGCGCAACATAGAGAAAAAAGTGGACTTGTTTTCGCGAAAACTTGGGACAAATCGGCCGATTTGTCCCAAGTTTTTTTGACCCGCCCCACAGAATACAGAAAAATAGGGGAGGGGATAGCGGAAATTCGCGAGCATGAATCGAAATTTTGAGGTGAGGCAACGTCTATTGGCAGCGTTTTTTGGAAAAGTCGAGCACAAGGGGACAAGCGTGTCGAGAATAGAAAACCCGGTAGTGATGTTTTTTATCCGCTGTGTCTGAAATTGTTACGCCCCCTATGTCGTTTGCGTCGTATGTATGCGTTTGTCGGCGATTTTTCAAATAAACCGAGTTATAAATCCTTGTTCTGTGTATGTATTGCTATGTCTGGGTTGCGTTTTTCGGGTATTTGTATTAAATGTAGCGGTTTCTTGTACCTTTCTCCGCTGCGATTTGCGGAGAGTATCTAAATTTGTACGCGTATAAGTAGCCACCGCTCACTCGAACCCTTGAGGCGGTAGGCAAATAGAGTATGCCTCTCGCCTGGAGATGAAAGCGAAACGTGGAAGCCGGACGATACCCGAGCGGGGTTGCCTGTTTTTCACCGACGAAGCGAGCGTTCCGCCAAGCCGGAACCTGACAAACGAGAGGATTTTGATCTACAGAAACAAAAAAACAATAGAATGAATAATCGTATTTCCAAACTTTTGGCACTTGCGATCCCCGCACTCTTCCTCCCCATTGCCATGAATGCGCAGAGTCGTCAAGACGCTGTGGGTGTAGGTGTGCGCGTGCCGACTGAGGATTTGCATGTCAAAGGACGTGTGCGCGTAGGTACACTCCCCAAAACCGGTACTGCGACCTCTGTTTATACCAAAACGGACGGTACACTTTCTGCCGGTGGACGCGACCAGACGTTCGATGCTGATGCGCATCGCGTATTGTTCTCCAACGACCAAGGTGTTGTGGGTCATGCCATGGCCGCCAAGCCGCTCTTCTTCCACATGCCTTGCGTTGTTTTGCCCCTCGAAAACACGAGCGAGTACTACAAAGCCGCCACGGGTTCTTTCGAAATGAACCTCTACCAGCGCTATGTTGAGCAGTTCACCAACCCCACGGGCACGCCTGTTGCGGGTTCGCCCGCTGCCACCCGCGCCGTGAGTCCCTTGGCCGGTGCGCTTCCTGTTGAGCAGGCTGTCGATCTTGAGTTCTACATCACTTACTACGATTCGAAGGTCTTCAAGGATGTGAGTATCGACAACAATGGTGTACTCAGATACAAGGTCATTGCCGGTTCGGAAGCCACTGAATACACCTTTATGGACGTGATTTTCAAACTTAAATAATTGCGCTCAGATCGCTGATGCCGCGAGTTGACGATCGAAAAAGCCGATTGGCTTTTGAAGAGAGACAACTTCGAGAGGAATGTACGGAACATCTTCCTTACTTCTTTCGGTTTGCCGGCGCGAGTGGACAGGGTCCGCCCCCCGGTAGACCATTGGCAGCACGAATCTTTTCTCAATTAAAATAGAACTCCTCATGAAACTTCGACATATTCTTTTCTTGGCAGCACTCACTTGCGGAACGGCTGCAATGGCACAAGCGACGGCTGAGCGCAACCGTGTGGGTGTGAATGTAAACACGCCGACTGAGCGACTCCACGTCAACGGAACCGCGCGTATTCAAACGCTTCCCAAAGACGGAGAAGGCGTTACGACTTCGGCTGCCGGTGCCTACGATGCCACGAAGGCCAACCTCTTCAAGGGCAAGCGCGTGATTGTGGCCGATGCACAAGGTGTATTCGGTTCCATGCCCGGTGTATGGCCGCTGTTCTTCTACTTCCCCGGCTATGTTATGCCCACCGATGTGGCTGCACCTGAATATGATGGTGATAAATTTACCATCGATCTTCATAAGATCTACCGCGAACGCTTCGTTCCGAGCTTGGCAGCGACGCCTGCGCCTGCAACGGCCAGCCCTTCGTCGACGGCTTTGCCCGTTGAACAATCGGCTGATCTGGGCTTCTTCGTGACCTATTATGACAACACGGTCATCAAAGAAGTGGCTATCGACGACACGGGCATCCTGACTTACAAGTTGGTGAACGTTCCCGCGATCGTTACAGACAAGACTTATATGAACATTGTCTTCAAGCGCCTGTAAGCTAACGCACAAGGACTGGTTCTCAACACCACAACGCGCACTGTCAATCGAATATTGGCAGTGCGCGTTTTTTGATTTTGTGGGAAGGGATTTAGCGGGTGCACACCGCTCGGGACGATGTTGACTGTTTCCGTCTGGCGGTGGGCCGACTTGAGGGGCGAGACGTCGAGAGTAGCTCGCAACAAGGCACTAAAAACCTCGCCACCTCAAGGATGAGGCGGCGAGCGGTGTGGTTGAGAGCAGGCTTTGGCGTTTTTGCGGAGCAATCTGTGAGAGATTTAGCGCAACGTGCCGATGGTTGATTAAGCCTTGAGGTAGTTGAGCACATTCTGCTCGATGCGCTCTGCAAGGTTGGTGTGGGCTTCACGATCGAAGGCCTTACCCGTGATGTGTTCGTAGAGCTCGATGTAGCGATCGGAGATGTTTTGAACGATTTCGGGCGTCATTTCCGGCACTTGTTGGCCGTCTTTGCCTTGGAAACCGTTGTCCATCAGCCATTCGCGCACAAATTCTTTCGAAAGTTGCTTTTGCGCTTCGCCTTTCTCGAAACGTTCGGTGTAACCCTCGGCATAGAAATAGCGACTGGAGTCGGGAGTGTGGATTTCGTCCATAAGATAAATCTCACCGTTGTGCTTTCCGAACTCGTACTTGGTGTCTACGAGAATCAAACCGCGCTCGGCGGCCATTTGTGTGCCGCGTTCGAAGAGAGCGAGCGTATATTTCTCCAAAATCTCGTATTCTTCGGGTGTGGCCAAGCCGCGTTCGAGGATCTCTGCCTTCGAGATGTCGGCGTCATGTTCACCGATTTCGGCTTTCGTGGTGGGCGTTACGATGGGAGTGGGGAACTTTTCGTTTTCGCGCATACCGTCGGGAAGAGGAATGCCGCAGATTTCGCGAGCACCTGCCTTATAAGCGCGCCAAGCACTGCCGCAAAGATAACCGCGCACGATCATCTCGATGGCAAAACCTTCGCAGGTGACGCCGACAGTGACCATGGGATCGGGAGTGGCTTGCTTCCAATTCGGGCAAATATCCGTAGTGGCGTCGAGAAACTGCGCTGCAATTTGATTCAGCACCTGACCTTTGAAAGGAATACCCTTGGGGAGTACCACGTCGAAGGCTGAAATTCTGTCGGTGGCCACCATTACGAGGCGATCTCCGAGGTTGTAGACGTCGCGGACCTTACCATTGTACACACTTTGCTGACCGGGAAAGTGAAAATCGGTTGTTGTGAGAGCACTCATGTTGTATTATTTGAGGGGGTTGAGTTGTTGCTTCAAAAAGTGGGGGAGTTTTCCTCGTTGGCTACCTTCTTTTACGCGTCGGCTGTCGACTTTTCCTCACGAGCCTCCTTCTTTTGGGCATAAGCATCGTAGGCTTCTACAATACGGCTGACGAGTTTGTGACGGACGATGTCCTTTTTCGTCATTTCGATGAAGGCAATGCCCGGCACATTGTGGAGAATGCGCTCGGCCTCCACCAGTCCGCTGCGTTGTGTGGGGGGAAGATCGATTTGCGTGCGGTCGCCCGTGATGATCATCTTCGTGTTCCAGCCCATACGCGTGAGGAACATCTTGATTTGTGCCGAAGTGGTGTTTTGTGCTTCGTCCAAATCACGACCGCATCGTTGAGTGTACGGCCGCGCATGAAGGCTAACGGCGCAATTTGGATGACTTGCTGATCAAGGTACTCCTGTAATTTGGCAGGGGGGAGCATTTCTTGCAGCGCATCGTAGAGCGGTTGAAGATAAGGGTCAATTTTGTCTTTCATGTCGCCCGGAAGGAACCCCAACTTCTCGCCCGCTTCGACGGCGGGGCGACTTAATATGATTTTCTTGATCTCTTTGTTCTTCAACGCCTTGACGGCGAGCGCAATGGCCACATAAGTTTTGCCGGAACCCGCGGGGCCGACGGCAAAGAGCATATCATTCTTGAAATAGGCCTCGACTAATCGGCGTTGGTTCTCAGATCTCGGCGCAATCGGCTTACCTGAGGTCGAATAGACGATGGTATTTCGGTCATCGTTGGTATTTCTGTCGCCGTGTCGGGCAATTTCCACCACATTCTCCTCGCTGAGGTTGTTGAAGCGCGCACAATGCCGTTGAAGTGCGGCGAAGGTCTCTTCGAACTCGGCCATATCTTCTTCAGCGCCCATGACTTTGAGCACATTGTCGCGCCCAATGATGCGCAGTTTCGGACGTAGCGCGCGAAGGAGGCGCAGATTGGCATTGCCGGCGCCAAAAAACGTGGCCGGATCGGCTTCTTCAAGCAAGAAATGCTTTTCTATCATATTCTCGTGCGGGTGTTGCGCGTGAATGTCCGCGGGGGAAGTGGCGCAACGGGGAGGAAATGGTGGAAATGTGTGGCAATATTGCCGTTTTACGAGGACAAAGGTAATGGTTTTCGGGCAAGTGGCAAAGACGCGCCGCTCCTTTCTCTGCAGAGAAGGGAGCGGCGCGTGAAAGTGAAGGGAGACCGAGAGAAAACGTCCGCATTTTTCGGTTTGCACGGGCTGTTTTTACAGTGCAATGGGCGTTTGCGTCTGCACAGTTGAGCCTTCTTTTAATGCACAATGGTCGTTCTTTTTTGCAAGGCAGCGACTTCTATAATATATAATGAGTGTTTCTGCAATGCGTAATGCCTGTTTGCCGGCAATGTTGAGGAGTCCTTAATGCACGATGGACGTTTGCGGATGACGCACGCCGGAAGCGTTGCGAAGGAAGGCCTTGGCCGTGCCAAAGTTGAGGTTCATGTCCAGCCGCACGGGAAGATGGTTCGCATCGTCGGTGATGTAGAAGCGCACAATCTCCTTTTCTTTATTGTTTTTGCGCTCGATGAACGAAAACACCAAACAGCGGTAAGTGATGTCGGTGTGTTCTACCTTGAACGTCTTGCGTCCGCGGAAAAGGATGCTTTGTCTTCCGCAATCGCGGCCATCGGCCATCACAAAGTTGCGGCGTTCGCCCTCGTTCCAGCCCGCGGGATCGAACGAACGGGCGCGCAGCATCATCGAAACCATGTCGTAAATACATTCATTGCTCTGCAAAGCCACCGGATGTTCGGGGCCGTTGTTGGCCGCATAGCTCATATTCACGCGACATTTGCCTTTGGGATAACTGTAGCGCACCATATCCGAGCGAAAATACTTGCCTTCGTGCGCCCGCTTCGTATAATAAAGAGGAGTCACGTTCATATCCGTGTAGCTCGTGAGGGTGTCGCGCATGACGAAGACCTTATCTGCGCGTTTGTTGGTCGACGTCGTGAGATAAGTGCGGTAAGCCGGCTTGCCCTCGAAGGTGGTTTTGCGAATGCTCCATTGTGCCTGTCCCACCTTGACCCAAACGAAGGCCCAGTTGTAGTATAAATCGTAATTCAGCGTTTCGTCGTCTTGAAAAGGCGGTGTTGCCCGATCCGCATTGCGCAGAGGCCGAGGAAAAAGTCAGCCAAAGGCCGAGGAAAAGGAAGAGAAGTCGTTGCATAGTGGTGAAAAATGAGAGAAACGAGTGGCCGCTTTTGCCTTTTGTCCGCCGAGTTTAGGAGCGGGGAGGAGGCATTTCAGGAGCCACGCGGGCAAGATGACGCTTGCCGTTCTGTGAAAGTTGATAACTGTTCCACACATTGTGGAAGATGCTGTAGAAACCGCCCGCAATGGAGCTGACGGGATCGAAAAAGGTGTAGCCCGCCCAAATGGCGAAGACCGTATTTTTTTGTCCCAAGGCTTGTGCCGGCGCAATCGGCTCGCCGATGCGCTGACCGATGCGGCGTCCGAGGGCAAACTGCACGATGCAGGCCAGCAAAGCCGCGACACCGATGCCGAACAGCACCGTGCCGGGCGCATCGGTGTGCACCAGAGCGTGGGTAGATGAGGTGATGGCGAGCGTAAGGCACACCGCCCAAAGATAAAAAGCGAAGTCTTTGAGTTGCAACAGCCGGCGGTGGAGTCGTGCCCACCACAATCGCACCGCCCATGCCGCCAAAAACGGACAAATGAGCATGGGAAAGACGCGCGCAAGGATCATTGCAAACGAAACGCCGAAATCTTGTCCGCCATGTGGCGCGATCACCGACAGCACTGCGGGAATGAGCAGCGCCGCCACGAGGTTGATGAGCATCGTGTACGTGGTTACGCCCTCAATGTCGCCACCAAGTTTTCCGGTGATCACTGCACACGAAGTGGCGGTGGGGCAAATGAGGCAGAGCATGGCACCTTCGAGCACGGGGCGGCCATTTCCGACCGGAAGATAGTGGAGGACGGCCGCCAATGCGGTGAAAGTCAGCGCTTGGAAGGCGAGATGCCACGCGTGCCAGCGGCGTAGGCGCAGATGGCGCGGATCGATCTTGCAAAAGGTGACGAACAGCATCGTGAAAATGAGCCACGGCTGCACAAACTTCACCACGGCAATGGCTTCGGCTTCGTAGGTTGCGCCGAAAGACAGCGCCATCCAACTGAAATAGAGGACAACGCCGAGCACAATGGCGAAGGCGAGCATCCACGAACGGAGGAAAGCGCAGTAGCGTGTCAACAGTCATGCGGAAAGAACAGTTAAGATTGGGCTTCGAGGGCTAACATTTCGTCGCGCAACTGCGCAGCGGTTACAAAATCAAGTTGTTCGGCGGCGCGCTTCATCGCGTTGCGCAGGGTTTCGATGCGGGCGGCGCGTTCTTCGGCCGTCAGCTGTCCGCCGTTGTCCGTAGGGTTTTCCGCCGAAGTCGTCCGTGCGGAGCCATAGGTCGCGGCGCTTTCGGCGGCGCGCAGCGAAGGTTTGCTCGTAGTCGTCGTGTAGGCGGCATTGCCCTGCCCGCGGCGCGGTTCGATTTGCTGTGCCTCGGCGCGCTCCTTGCCCAATTGGCCGAGTTGGCTCGGCGCGCTGTTTCTTCACTTGCGTGGGGGTGATGCCGTGTTCGGCATTGTAGTTCATTTGTTTGAGGCGGCGGCGATTGGTCTCGTCGATGGTGAGCTGCATGCTGCGCGTAATCTTTTTGGCGTACATGATGACGCGCCCATTCACGTTACGTGCGGCGCGTCCGGCCGTTTGCGTCATGCTGCGGCGGTCGCGCAGAAAACCTTCCTTGTCGGCATCGAGGATGGCCACGAGGGCTACTTCCGGCAAGTCGAGCCCTTCGCGCAAGAGGTTGACGCCCACCAGCACCTGATAGACACCGGCGCGCAGATCCTCCATGATTTGCACGCGTTGCAAGGTGTCGACGTCCGAGTGGATGTAGGCCGTGGGGATGCCCAAGCCCAGTAAGTACTCGGAGAGCTCTTCGGCCATGCGTTTGGTGAGGGTGGTGACCAGCGTGCGCTCATCGTGCGAAATGGCGATGCGGATTTCTTCGAGTAGGTCGTCGACCGGGAAGTCGGTGTCGCGCACCTCGATGGGGGGATCGAGCAGACCGGTGGGGCGAATCACCTGATCGACGTACACACCGCCCGCTTCGGCGAGTTCATACTCGTCGGGGGTGGCGCTGACATAGATGACTTGGTGGGTGAGTTCGCGAAACTCCTCAAATTTGAGCGGGCGGTTATCGAGCGCGGCGGGGAGTCGGAAACCGTAGTTGACCAAACTCTCTTTGCGCGAGCGGTCACCGCCGTACATGGCGCGGATTTGTGGCACGCTGACGTGGCTCTCGTCGATGACGAGCAGAAAGTCTTTCGGGAAAAAGTCGAGCAGACAGTAGGGGCGCATGCCCGGTTGGCGGCCGTCGAAGTAGCGCGAATAGTTTTCGATGCCCGAGCAGTGGCCGAGTTCGCGAATCATTTCGAGGTCGTAGCTCACGCGTTCCTCGAGACGCTGGGCTTCGAGCGTTTTGCCTTGCTCTTTGAAGAGCGCGACTTGCGCCACCAAGTCGTCTTGGATCTGACGAATGGCCAGGTCTTGGCTTTCTTTGGTCGTCATGAAGAGGTTGGCGGGGTAGACCTTGTATTCATCGAACGAACCGAGGCGGGCTCCCGTCAGGCCGTCCACCTCTTCGATGCCGTCGATCTCGTCGCCCCAGAAATTGATGCGCAGCACGTCGTCGGCATAGGCCAAAAAGATGTCGACCGTGTCGCCTTTCACGCGGAAGTTGCCGCGCGAAGGGGCGACGTCGTTGCGGGTGTAGAGCGAATCGACGAGTCGGCGCAAGAGCACGTTCATCGTGATGGTTTGCCCCGTGCGCAACAGGATGACATTCTCATAGAAGGCGGCGGGATTGCCCATACCGTAGATGCAACTCACCGACGAAACGACCACCACGTCTTTGCGTCCGGAGAGAAGCGTGGAGGTGGCGGCGAGCCGGAGCTTGTCGAGGTCGTCGTTGATGGCCAAGTCTTTCTCGATGTACGTGTCGGTCGAGGCGATGTAGGCTTCGGGCTGGTAGTAGTCGTAGTACGACACGTAATACTCCACCGCGTTGTGGGGGAAAGCCTTTCATCTCGGTGTAGAGTTGGGCGGCCAGTGTCTTGTTGTGGGAGAGAATGAGGGTGGGGCGCCCGATTTCGGCGATGACGTTGGCGATGGTGAAGGTCTTGCCCGAGCCGGTCACACCGAGCAGCACCTGTGCTTCTTCGCCGTTGCGGAGGCCTTGAGTGAGTTGGCGGATGGCTTCGGGCTGGTCGCCCATGGGTTTGTAGGGAGAGGTGAGTTGAAATTCGGGCATGTCGAGTAGTGCTTGTGAAGAGGCGTGGCGCGCGGGCGCGCAGTGCACGGCCTTGACAGCGAAGTTACGAAAAAGCGGCGGAGTGACAAACGCTTTCTGCGTGAGCGCCGTGCGAACAAAATCAAACAAGGGAAGAATGACAAAAAAGTTGGGACATTTCGTCGAAAATGTCCCAACTTTTTCTGGAAAGTAGTCTACTTTTTTGAGCCGTCTGTGCGGCTTGTCGGGTACAGTGCCCGGAAGTGTCATCGTCCTTCGAGCGTACCGGCGAAATCGCGGTAGGCACTCATCATCACGGCCGTTTCGCGCGGATACTTTCGCGCGGCGGCTTTTTTATAGTGGCTCAGTGCAGTGGCCAACCATGGGTTTTTGCTCGGATTTTGCCAGTAACATTGCCAAAAGAGGCGTTGTTCGGCCGGCGTGCGGCGTGCCAACAGTTGGAAGAAGGCGAGGGGGTGGGCATCGGCGTAGGTGCGCAGTTCGTCCTTCAGATAGTTGGGCGCATCGGCCTCCCAATGTCCGCCCATGAAGAGGGTGATGAGCCGATCGATGCGCGTTTCGATGGGCACGGCCGGGATTTTGCTTCGGAAGGCTTGCGTGTAGTCGTTGCCCGAGGCATAAAGATTGGCGGGAATGAGCTCGGGATGCTGGCCGAAGAGGACTTCGAGCTCAAAAAAACGTCTTCGGGAAGGCTTCGAAAAAGGCCTTTTGCCGTGCAGTGTCCGTCGGGCTTTGCTGCAATGCGGTGTAGGCTTCCGTGAGCCGCTGGGCGGCGGGCGAAAGGTCGGGGGCTTTTTGTGCCTGTGTGGCAGAAAGACCGAAGATGAAGAGGAGAGAACAGAGCTGGGTCTTCATGAGGGCAGGGTTTAATGGTTGAATATTGTAAGTAGTGGCGGGCAATTCATGTTCCGTCGAGGCAAAGGTAGTAAAGTTTTTGAAAGTTCGTGCTTTTGGCACAAAAAAAACGACACGAATCCATAGGGAAATCGTGTCGATTTTGTTTTGTAGATGGTATTTGATTTGTCAAGGCCGAAGAGATTGGTCGGGTGACAACGCAAAGTTATGAATTTATTTCGGTATTGCAAAATTTTTCATTATGCCCTGCGGCATATATGAATTTAAATTCTATCTAATACCGTGGTAATCAAGGTATCAATCGAATTTTTATAGTTGGGATTTGCTTTACCGGCCACGCGATTGGCTACGACCATACAGCAAGTCATGGCTTTGTGGCCCATGAGTCGCGCAAGACCGGCGAGGGCGCTACTTTCCATCTCGAAGTTGGTGATGCAGAGATCGCCGTGTTTGAAGGCCATGATCTTGTCGTTGGCTTGCGGGTCGGCGAGGGGCACGCGCAGACGGCGGCCTTGCGGGCCGTAGAAGCCACCGCAGGCGATGGTGACGCCGCGAACCATGTCGGTGCCGGCAATGCGATCGAGCAACTCGGCATCGTTGTCGATGCAGTAGGGGTGGGCGATGCATTGGGTGCCCGTCCACTGCATGGCTTCGAGGAAGGCGCGCTCAAACTCGAGGTCGCAAACTTCGTTGCGGCCGTCGTAGAAGTTGAGCAAGCCGTCGAAACCGAGACTCTTTTGCGAAGCGATGAAAGTGCCTTCGGGGGTGTGGCGCTGCAAACCGCCACAGGTGCCGACGCGCACGAGGTGGAGCTGACGGAATTCGGGACGCTCGGTGCGGGTGTTGAAGTCGATGTTGGCCAGCGCGTCGAGTTCGTTGACGACGATGTCGATGTTGTCGCAACCGATACCGGTGGAAACGACTGTGATGCGCTTGCCTTTGTAGGTACCGGTCACGGTGCGGAACTCGCGGCTCTCGACTTCGAATTCGCGGTGCTCAAAGTGCGATGCGACGAGCTCAACTCGGCCGGGATCGCCGACGAGAATCACTTTGTCTGCGACTTGTTCGGGAAGAAGATGGAGGTGGAAAATCGAACCGTCTGCGTTGAGAATGAGTTCAGATTCAGGGAAAAATGGATGTTGTTCATGGCCATTTTATTTTGAAAAAGAAATAAAGGAATGGAGTTGCCGGGCAGAAATTCAGCGTTGTTCGGCACGCCGAATTTCCTTGGCGATGGTTTTGATTTCTTGGTGAAGACGAGTGAGCGTCAACTCGGTGCGTCGCAGCGTTTGGGCGTCGGCTTCGTTGCGCTGTTTGGCATAGCGGCGCTCGGCTTCTTCGCGTTGGCGGGCGACTTCACGGCTTTGTTCGGTGAGATCGAGCCATTGTGCGGCGAGCCGACGTCCGGTTTCGCTCTGAAAGTCGGCCAGCGATGTGGCTAAATGGTCGTCGTCGATGACAAAGGTGAAGTCGGGCGGCGCGACTTCGTTGTGTTGGCGCTTTTGGGCGGCGAGAAATTGCCGATGTTGCGCAATTCGTGCCGCTTGACCGGCTTGCGATTCGGCAATGGAGTGGAGTGCTGCGGCGTGGCGGAGCAGTTGATGATCGTCGGTGGTGAGTTCTTCGAAATTGGGCGTGTCGAAGAGGAAGGTGTAGCGGCACACGCGGTTGGAAGGTTGGCGACGATTGGTGACGAGATAGCCTTGGTGGACCGTAGCGTCGAGGACATAGCAAAAATCGTCGGCGGGGGAATTGAAGGGCATGCCGAGACTGACGGGGCGGACGAAGCGTCGCGTGTCGGGGTTGTAGCGAGTGATGAAAAGATCGCTCCCGCCGATGTCGCTCCCGGCGTGATGTGCCGAGAAAACCAAGGTGGTGCCGCCGTCGGGTGTGAGGAATGGATAATCGATGTCGGTGAAACTGCTGTCAAGTCCGGGCAGCGGTTCGGGAACACTCCAACGATTGCCGGCTTTCACCAAGCGATAGAGACGGCGCGGGCTACCTGCGGGGAGAATCGCCACAGTGCCGAGAGCATTGACGAAGGCGGTGCCGCAATTCGTGAGGGAAATGCCGAGCGAGGTGCCGACAACGAAACGACCGGCGTCGGGAGAGAGCGACAAACTGTCGAGCCAGTGTGCACGGTCGAGGAAAAGGCTGTCGAGCCAGACGACTTTTTTGGTGCTGCCCATGAGTTCGGCGGCACGTTGCACACGATGCAGTTCGGCGGTGAGGGAATCTTTGGCCGTATGTAAGGGAGCGGCGGCGATTTCGGCGTTGAGGCGCAGTTCGGCTGTGCCCCAATCGTAGGCGGCAATGGCATCTGCCGCACTGCGCACGGGCATTGCGTTATTGCGAACCGCGGCGGCACGGTGATGTGTCGGCGAGTTTTTGCGCCGTTGTGCCGCAAGCGGAAGTGCCGCTTGGAGAATTAGCAGCAGGAGGAGTGTGGCAAAAGAAAAAAGTCGGGTCATGGTAGGAAAGGGTTGTAGCGCCGCTCGTGGCCGACGGTGGTGGTGCCGCCGTGACCGGGGAGAATCTGCACGTCATCCGGGAGGGTGAGCAGCTCGGTGCGGATCGAATGGATTAATTGTTCGTGCTTGCCGCCCAAATCTGTGCGTCCGATGCTTTCTTCAAAGATCGTATCGCCCGAAAAAAGCACCTTTTCATCGGCTTCGTAGAAGCAAACACCGCCGGGAGTGTGGCCCGGGGTGTGCAACACGCGGAGTGTGTGTGTACCGAGAGGAAGTGTTTGCGGACTGTCGGGCGTGCCGATGGGTTGGAAGCGCGAAGGGACGGTGAATTCGGGGCAACTGCGCAAAAAGTGCTCGGCATGGCGGGCGGCATGTGCGAAGAAAGGCTCATCGGCCGGGTGCATGTAGGGCGTCAGTCCATAGGTTTCGGCCGCCCATGCGCAACCGAAAACGTGATCAAAGTGTCCGTGCGTGAGCAACAGCAGGGTGGGGCGAAGCCGGTGCGCAGAAATGTAGTCGGCAATGGCTTTTTGCTCCTCGGGAAAGAGGGCGCCGCAGTCGATGATGGCTGCTTCGCCCGTGGAGTCGGACACAATGTAGGTGTTTTCCTGAATCGGATTGACTGTGAAACCTTGTATTTTGAGCATAGCGGGCTTAAAGTGTGACGTAAGCTACCTTTTTTGTCTCGAAAAACTCTTCTTCGAAGTAAGTGTGCAGGGGCCACACATCGCAGCAATGCTTGAAGGGACGCATTTCCTGCTGGATGTCGCCGCCTTTGAGGCAGATGAGGCCGTTGGGCAGGGAGTTGCGCTGCTCGTGGTGCACGTTTTTGCGGACAAGGCGCACCAAATCCTCCATTTGCATCACGGCGCGGCTCACCACGAAGTCGTATTTCTCCTTTTCCTCCATGACATTCTTGTGAGAGGTGCGCACATTGGTGAGTTCGAGCGCATCGGCCACGGATTGTGCCACTTTAATTTTTCTTACCGATGGAGTCGAGCAGATGGAATTGGACTTCGGGAAAAGAGAATAGCGAGAGGGAATGCCCGGAAAACCGCCACCGGTGCCGATGTCCATGACGTGAGTGCCGGGACGAAAGGTGATGACTTTGGCAATACCCAAGGAGTGGAGCACATGGTGAGGGTAGAGATTGTCGATGTCTTTGCGCGAAATGACGTTGATCTTGGCGTTCCAATCACGATAAAGGGCATCGAGGGCGGCAAACTGGCGTTGTTGCTGCTCAGTGAGCTGGGGAAAATAGCGAAGGAGCTGTTCCATCAGGCTTCTGTTTGGGGATTATCTTTTCGGGATGAGCGATGTCGGCCGCCACGTCGCTTGGAAGCGGGTGACCCCGCGCTTTTTTCGTTGGAAGTTGTGCCGGTTGCGGAAGAATGGGTGGATTTTCCGCGCTCTCCTCCGGAGTTGGATTGGCGACGGTTGTTCTTTCCGTTTGATTTTGGCCCCTTATTGTCGCGGCGGTTCGACTTTCCGCTGTGCTGACCGCGGCCGTGCGCTTTGTCGTCGGAGGGTTCCGGCGCTTTGCAGCCTTCGGGGAGCGGATTGCGGGGAATTTTTTTGTTTCGAGCAGTCGTTCAATTTTTGTTGAGCGAGAGGCGATCTTTCTCGCCGATGAGGGTGATGGCGCGTCCGGCGCGTCCGGCACGGGCAGTTCGTCCGATGCGGTGCACGTAATCTTCGGGATCGCGCGGCGCATCGTAGTTGATGACCATCTGAATGTCGTCGATGTCGATGCCGCGGCTCACAATGTCGGTGGCGATGAGGATATCGATCTTGCGTTGCTTGAAGCCCAGCATCACTTCGTCGCGTTCGCTCTGCTCAAGGTCGGAGTGCATGGCGGCGCAGTTGAAGCCGCGGCGTTTCAAAATGACGTTGAGTTCCTTGACACGCTGCTTGGAAGAGATGAAAACAATGACGCGCTCGGGTTTGCCTTCGGAGAAAATGTGCTTGAGGATGGGCGTTTTGTCGTTATCGCGGCAGATGTAGATGCTTTGATCGATCTTCTCGGCAGGTTTAGAGACAGCGATTTTGATTTCAACCGGGTCGCGCATGACTTCTCTCGCCATTTTAGCGATTTCGGGGGGCATCGTGGCTGAGAAGAGGACGGTTTGGCGCTCGGCGGGGAGCTGTTTGATGATGGTCATGATGTCGTCGAAGAAACCCATGTCGAGCATGCGGTCGGCTTCGTCGAGAATGATGTGTGTGGTGCGCGAAAGATCGAGATTGCCGAGTTGAAGGTGCGAAATGAGGCGTCCCGGGGTGGCAACGATGATGTCGGCGCCTTGGGCGAAGGCCTTTCTTTCCTGTTCGAAGCGGATGCCGTCGTTTCCGCCGTAGACAGCGACGCTGTTCGTGCGCGTGTAGTAGGCGAAACCTTGCAAGGCTTGGTCGATTTGCTGCGCCAATTCGCGTGTGGGCGACATGATGAGGCAGTTCACAGCGTCGTGCGGATGCGGTTGATCGCGCAAAACGGAGAGCATCGGGAGGAGATAGGCCGCGGTCTTACCGGTTCCGGTCTGTGCGATGCCAATGAGGTCTTTGCCTTCGAGGAGATGGGGAATGCAACGAGCCTGTACGGGGGTACATTTTTTGAAACGCATGTCCCAAAGTGCGTCGAGCACGTCTTCGCTCAAGGCGAGGTCTTCAAAATAGACGGTTTCATCGGCGGGCGCCTCGGCGGAATCGTCTGTAGAAACCTGTGGGCTTTCCGCAGAAACTTGTGGACTTTCTGCCAAAACCTGTGCGTTTTCTTCTAATTGTTGTGGGGTTTCTGCAGTGGGCTCCGCGGTAGGCGTGGGTTGCTCTCCTTTTTCAGGGGAAAGCGTGCCGTTTTTGTCGGTGGATTGGGGATTTTCAGCCGTATGTTGGAGGTCGGCGGGGGTAAGTTCGTGTTCGGACATATATATAATGTGTGCGTCGGTGCGGACAGGAGGGATTTAACGAAACGTTATTGGGGCGTGCGTCGGTAGAACCAGAGCGCGATGAAGGCAAAAAGGATGTTGGGCATCCAAACCGAGAGACCGGCAGGCCAACCGGCGTTGGTGGCGAACGAAGCGGCCACGGTTTGCAGCATGATGTAGGTAAAGGTGAGTGCCAAACCGATGCCGATGCTCGTTCCCATGCCGCCTTTGCGCTTTTCGCACGAGATGGCAACACCGATGAGCGTAAGAATGAATGCGGCGAGGGGCGTTGCGAAGCGTTTATGGTATTCTACTTCGAAAGTGCTGATGCCGGCTGCACCGCGGAGGCGCTGTCGGTCGATGAACGCGCTGAGTTCCGGCACGGTCATGGTTTCTTGCATGCCTTTGATGTAGAAAAAATCCTTCGGCTCCATGATAATTGTCGTATCGAGCTTCTCTCCGCTCTTGATCTTCTCGCGTGAGCCGCGAAGGGTGCGTTGCATGTAGCCGTGGAGCGTCCATGAGTACTTATGGTCGGCCAGTGTGTCGTATTGTATGGTCTCTGCGGTGAGGCGGGAGACGAGTTTCTTCTCAGAGAACTTATCGAGCGAGAAGCCAGAGCCGGATTTTGTGCGATTGTCGAAGTGGGCGATGTAGGCCACCACGCCACTGTCCACTTGCATCTGTATATTGTCGGCTTCGTCGACGGTAAGTTGCTTTTTGATGTATTTGTTCTCGAAATTCACGCGCGCTACGTTGCCTTGGGGGATGACATAAGCGCCGAGGGCAAAGGAGGTGGCAGCGATGATGGCGGCGCCCATGAAGAAGGGACGGAGCAAACGGCGGAAACTCATGCCCGCGCTTTTCATGGCGATGATTTCTGAGCGGTTGGCCAACTGCGTGGTGAAGAAAATCACGGCAATGAAGACAAACAGCGGCGAGAACATGTTCGAGAAGTAGGGGATGAAGTTCGCATAGTAGTCGAACACCACTTCGTGCCAGCGCGCTCCGCCGTTGGTGAGCTTGTCGATCTTTCTCGTTGAAGTCAAAGATGATGGCAATCGTGATGATGAGGGCCAACAAAAACACGTAGGTGCTGAGAAAACGCACGAGTATGTAGCGGTCGATGCGCTTGAAACCGATGATGCGCAAGAACAATCGGCCGATGGCCAGCAACAATCGCACGATCCAGCGGAGTAAATACCACGGAGACAAGAAGAGATGGCGCATTGCGCGGCGCAACGTGCTTCCCCAGCGCTTGGGGCGCCGGGGTTTTGTGGTTTCCGGTGTGATTGTCGTGGACGTTGTTTCCGTGCCCTCGTCGTTTATCGATGAAATCGGCTCATCGTGCGATTGTGTCGGCGATGAGGCATCGAAATCTTCGGCTTCGGGAGCGAACAAAGGGGACGTTTCGTCCGCTTCGGCGGCGTCGTTGGGCAGAAAATCTTCCGGGTTTTCTTTATCCGTGTGGGAGAATTCCATACTTGTGTGGGGAGGCTTACAGTCGTTGGGCGAGGCGAGGCATTACTTGGCGCTTCCATTCTGAGAAGTCGTTGGCCAAGATGTGTTCGCGGGCTTGGCGCACGAGTTCCAAGTAGAAAGCCAAGTTGTGGATCGAAGCAATTTGCAGCGCCAAGAGCTCTTTGCACTTAAAGAGGTGATGCAGATAAGCGCGGGTGTAGCGGTGGTCGACCGATGCCGTGCCTTCCGGATCGACGGGCGTGAAGTCGTTCGCCCATTTGGCGTTGCGGAAATTGATAATGCCCTGCCAGGTGAAGATTTGTCCGTTGCGTCCGTTGCGCGTCGGCATGACGCAGTCGAACATATCGACACCGAGTTCGATGCCTTCGAGAATGTTCATCGGCGTACCCACGCCCATCAGGTAGCGCGGGCGGTCTTTGGGCAGAATCTCGTTGACCACTTCGATCATTTCGTACATCTTTTCGGCCGGTTCACCTACGGCCAAACCACCGATGGCGTAGCCTTCGGCGTCCTTTTCGGCCATGAATTGGGCACTTTCGCGGCGCAAATCGGGGTAAACACAGCCTTGCACGATGGGGAAGAGGGCTTGGTGGTAGCCGTACTTGTCTTGCGTTTCGGAAAAACGGCGAATGCAGCGTTCCAACCAGCTGTGGGTGAGGTTCAAACTCTTGCGGGCGTAAGCATAGTCGGCCGTTCCCGGCGGACACTCGTCAAAGGCCATCATAATGTCGGCGCCGATGGTGCGTTCGATGTCCATTACGCCTTCGGGGGTGAAGAAATGCTTCGAACCGTCGATGTGACTGCGAAATTCGCAGCCTGCATCGCTGAGTTTGCGGATGCCTGTGAGCGAAAACACTTGGAAACCGCCGCTGTCGGTCAGCATCGGGCGATCGAAACCGTTGAATTTGTGGAGACCGCCGGCCGCTTCGAGCACTTCAAGTCCGGGACGTAAATAGAGATGATAGGTGTTGCCGAGAATGATCTGGGCTTTTACTTCATCATAAAGCTCATGGATGTGCACGCCCTTGACGGTGCCGAGGGTGCCCACGGGCATGAAGATGGGCGTTTGTATGGTGCCGTGGTCGGTAGTCAGGAGACCTGCGCGCGCATCACTGCCGGTATCGGTGTGCTGCAGCTCGAAAAGTCGGCCTTCGGTGCGCCAAGTGGGGCGGAGTGACAGATTATTTTGACTCATTGTGGGAGTGATTGCCTTTTTTAGGGGGAGTGAGATCGAGCGGATGGGCTACTTTTTCGTCGAGCAAGGCGATGTTCCACACCTCTTCTACGGTTTCGACGAAATGGAACGTGAGTCCCTTGATGTAGCGTTCGGGGATTTCTTCGATGTGACGGACGTTCTCTTTCGAAAGAATGATCTCTTTGATGCCCGCACGCTTGGCCGCCAGTATTTTTTCTTTGATACCTCCGACGGGGAAGTACCTTGCCGCGCAGCGTTAGTTCGCCACTCATGGCCAAGCGTTTGCGAATTTTGCGTTGCGTGAAGACCGAAGCGATCGAAGTGGCCATCGTGATGCCGGCGGAAGGACCGTCTTTTGGGGTGGCTCCTGCGGGAACATGGATGTGCAACTGCCAATAGTCGAGCACCTCCAGCGGAATGTTGAGTTGAGCCGCGTGGGCTTTGACGTATTGGAAGGCGATGGAGGCACTTTCGCTCATCACTTTGCCGATGCTGCCGGTCAAGGTGCATTTACTTCCGCCCGAACCGGCGCTGAGACTGCTCTCGATAAACAAAAATTTCGCCGCCGGCCGAAGTCCAAGCCAAGCCGGTTACCACACCGGCCATGTGGTTGTTCTCGTAATTGTCGCGAGTGTAGCGCGGTTTGCCCATGATGCGCTCGATGTCATCGGGGCGAAGTGCCGCAGAAGTGTCTTCAGCTTCGTCGGTTGCGGGCATTTCGAGATGGCGCACCACCTCTTTTCGCACAATCTTGTCGATGCATTTGCCGAGTTGGCGCACGCCGCTTTCCCAAGTGTAGTGTTCGATGAGATATTCGCTTGCCGCCGGCGTGAACTTCAGCGTGAAGTTGACCGAAAGGTCTTTCATCGCTTTGGGAACCAGGTGGCGGCGCATGATTTCCTTTTTCTCTTCGGTGAGATACCCGTCGACATGAATCACTTCCATGCGGTCGAGCAAAGGACCGGGCATGGAACTCAGCGAATTGGCCGTGGCAATGAAAAAGACTTGGCTCAGATCGTAATCGAAGTCGAGGTAATTGTCGTGGAACGTGTTGTTTTGTTCCGGATCGAGGAGCTCGAGCAGCGCACTTTGGGGATCTCCGTTGTGAGTCTGGCCCGAAACTTTGTCGATCTCGTCGAGAACGAAGAGCGGGTTGTTGCTTTCCGACTTTAATGATGCCCTTCATGATGCGTCCGCACATGGCGGCGACGTAAGTTCGGCGGTGTCCGCGAATTTCGCTCTCGTCATGCAAACCGCCGAGCGAGACACGCACGTATTTGCGTCCCAAACTTTCGGCGATGCTACGGCACAATGAGGTCTTACCCACGCCCGGAGGCCCCACCAAACAGAGGATGGCCGGACGATGTGTGGTGCTTACGCTCATCAACGCGAGCTGTTCGACGATGCGCTCCTTCACTTTCTCCATGCCGTAGTGGTCGCGGTCGAGAATGCGGCGCGCATGGCGCAAATCGCAGTTGTCGGCCGTCGTTTTGCCCCAAGGGAGCGAAACCACGGTGTCCAAATAAGTGAGCGTAACGCCGTAGTCGGGGCTGCCGGGGTTGAGGCGTTCTAATTTCTTGACCTCCTTTTCAAACAGCACGCGCACGTTTTCCGGCAAGGGCAACTGGGCTGCTTTCGCACGGAGCTGGGCACTTTCGCTTTGTTCGCCGTCGCCCAACTCGTTTTGGATGTGTTTCAGCTGCTGCTGGAGGAAATACTCCTTTTGTTGCTGGTCGATTTCGCGGTGCGTGCGTTCTTGGATCTGTTTACTGAGACCGAGCAATTGAATCTCGCGGTTGAGAATGCGTAACAAGGAATAGGTGCGCTTCACAAAGCTGTCTTCGAGCAAGAGCAGGGCCTTTTCTTCCGTGTCGATGGAGAGGTTCGTGGCCATGAAGTTCGTGAAAAACACCGGATTGCTGATGTTTTGCACGGCCAGCTGGGCTTCCATGCCGAGAAACTCGCTGAGTTTGACGTATTGCAGCGCAGCGGAGCGAAACTGTTCGCAGAGGGTCACAAATTCACGGTCGTCGTCGCTTGGAAGGTCTTCGGGCAGCGAAGTCACGGGCGCAACAACAAACGGTTCTTGGCGCGTGAAACCCTCGTGGAGGCTCACACGGCCGTAGGCTTGGATGATCGCCGTCGTTTTTTGGTCGGGAAGTTCGATCACACGGAGGAGTTTCGCCAACGTACCGACGGGATAGAGGTCTTCAAATTGGGGGTATTCCACTTCCGCGTCCACCTGCGTCATCACGGCGAAGTAGGCTTCGTCGTCGGGCAGGCTACTGATGTGCTTGATCAGCGCCATCGAACTTTCGCGGCCGATGGTGACGGTGGTGACAACACCCGGGAAAAAGCACCAAGTTGCGCAGCGGCAGAACGGGAAGTTCCCCATCGCGGCGGTGTGCGAAGAGGTCGCGGATGTCACCGTCGAAGTCGGCGATGAGCGAGAAGGGATTATTGGGTCTTGAATCTTGATTCATACAGGCGTAATGCAGTGATGCAAAGTTACGGAATGTGCAACGGGCGACAAAATTATGGTTCGATGACTTCGTATTTGGCGAACTTGAGCAAAAGGTTCTTGCGTCCGGCACTTTCGAAGTCGACGAGGGCTTTGGCATTTTCGCCGTTGCCTTCGACCGAAAGGACTTCGCCGCGGCCGAAAGCGTTCGTGTTCGATGATTTGCCCCTGGCGAAAGCGGGACATTTTCCACCGGCGCTCGTTGCACTTTTTGGGGAGTGTGTCGACGCGACGCAGCTGACGTTCGGCAAAAGTGGTGAGGGAGGAGCTGATGCCGGGGCTTTTCCCCTTTGGGCATTGAACTCCTCGCGGGAGATGCGCCCGAAATTGGGGACGCGATTTGCCACCGTCGAGGTCGTCGAGCAACGCTTGGCGCGAGGAGGCGGGAATATGTCGGCCGGGCGCGGGACTGCCGGAGGCTTCGCGGCGCACAAAGCGCTCGTTGATCTCGCGAACGAAGGGACTTTCGTCCGATTGCTCGAAAGAGCCGTAGCGGTAGCGACTTTGGGCGTAGGTGAGATGGCAGAAACGCTTGGCACGCGTCACGGCCACGTAGAACAAGCGGCGCTCTTCTTCCAACTCGCGAGGGTAGAGGCGAGCCTGTTGCCCCGGGAAGAGGTTGTCTTCCAGCCCGGTCACGAAGACGGCATCGAATTCCAAGCCTTTGGCGGCGTGAATCGTCATGAGCGTCACGCGCGGTGTGCCGTCATCCTGCTCGTCACTGTCGGTTTGCAGGGCGCTTTGTTGCAAAAACTCGGTCAAGGGGACGTGGCGCGGGGTGATCGGTTGCTCGCTTTCCTCGTCGGCTTGGCTGTCGCGCTCGAAGGCACGCACGGCGCCGAGCAGTTCTTCCACATTTTCGCGTTTACTTTCGCCTTCCGGGCCGTCTTCCTTGTTGAGGTCGGCACGAATGCCCGTGGCGTTGATGATGTCGAAAAGCCAAGTCGAAGGCGCTGACATTGAACAGCCGCGAGCGGAATTCGAGAATGAGGTTGCAAAACGACTGGATCTTGCTGAGCGTGCCCTTGGTGAGTTGCACCCCGTATTGTCTGGGTTGTTCGGCCACCGCCCACAGACTGACGTCGTGTTCACGAGAGGCGGTGAAAATCTTTTGCAAGGTGGTGGCGCCGATGCCGCGCGCGGGGTAGTTCACCACGCGTTTGAAGGCTTCCTCGTCGTAGAGATTGGTGACCAGGCGGAAGTAGGAGATGATGTCCTTGATCTCTTTGCGCTGATAGAACGACATGCCACCGTAGATGCGGTAGGGGATGTTGTGTTCGCGCAGGGCATCTTCGAAAGAACGGCTCTGGGCGTTGGTGCGGTAGAGAATGGCGATCTCATCGTAGGGCACTTCTTCGCGGCGGTGCAGTCGCCCGATCGTGCCGGTCACTTTTGCGGCCTCTTCCTTGTCGGTGGCAGCGGGCATCACGAGAATTTGTTCGCCGGGATCGTTCTCACTGTACACCGTTTTTTCGATCTGTTCCTTTGTTGTGGCGGATGATGCTGTTGGCCGCGCCCACAATGTTCTGTGTCGAGCGGTAATTCTGTTCCAATTTCACCGTGATCGCTTCGGGATATTGGCGGTGGAACTGGAGAATGTTGTCGATGTTGGCTCCGCGAAACGAATAGATGCTTTGCGCATCGTCGCCCACCACGCAGATATTGTGGTTCTCGCGCGTGAGTTGGCTCACAATGGCGTGCTGCGCGTAGTTTGTGTCTTGATACTCATCGACCAAGATGTAGCGAAAACGCTCGGCGTAGCGACGACGGGTTTCCTCGACACGATCGAAAAGCAGATAGTGTAGAGGAGCAAGTCGTCGAAGTCGAGGGCTTTGGCGGTGCGACAGCGACGGAAGTATTCGGTGTAGATGCGATGCACCTCACCGAGGTTGTCGCGGCGGTCGCGTTCGAGCGTTTTGGCGTCGGCGGCGTATTCTTGCGGGAGGATGAGACGGTTTTTGGCTTCGGAGATACGGCCGGCCACGCGCGAAGGCTTGTAGGTCTTGTCGTCGAGCCCCATCTCTTTCACGATGGATTTGATGAGCGAACGGCTTTTCGGACGAGTCGTAAATCGAAAAATTTGACTCCAAACCGATGGTGGCGCTTTCGGCGCGCAAGATGCGTGCAAAAATGCTGTGGAAGGTGCCGCTCCAAAGCCCGCGAGAACGACCCGGACCCACGATCTGTGCAATGCGTTCGTTCATTTCGCGCGCGGCTTTGTTGGTGAAAGTCAAGGCCAATACTTGCCAAGGATCGTAGTCATGCTCGAGCAAATAGGCGATTTTGAAGGTGAGCACGCGCGTCTTTCCCGATCCTGCGCCGGCAATCACCAATAGGGGCTTGTCGCAGGTGCGAACAGCGTCCCACTGACTGGCGTTGAGTTGAGATTGCCAGAAACTGTCGGGACGAGCTATCGGGGTTTTCAGGGGTAGGGGCGGAAGTTTCAATCATGAGATTTGCGTTGCCGATGATCGTGTTGGAGTTTGCGTTCGTAAAACCGCAGGCGGCGGTAGAGTTCCGGTAGAGCGGTGCTTCCCTGTCGGCGGGAATGTGCGTCCGGGACGTCGGGAGAGTGGGGCGCCTTCTCGAGTTGGTCGATGGCGGTGCGAGTGGCGGCGAGGTCGATGCTGTCCATGAGCAAAATGCCGTCTTCGCGTGCCGTCAGTGCGTGGGGATGCGCCCGCCGCATGGTGCGAATCGTGGTGCGCGCGCTGTCATAATGCTGTGTCGCGAGTTGTTGGCGTGCGCGTGCCAAGGCTGCTCGCCCGGCACTTTCGTCGGCGAGCCGGCGCGAGGACACCTTGGGCGTCTTTTCGTGACAGCCGGCACACAGGAGGACGAGGGAAAGAAGGGGGACGAGAAACAAACGCTGCATAGTGAGAGGACTATTGGGGGGCTAAGTTACGAAAAAAAGGCCATATTGGCCGATTTATACCGGGGATTTCGGGCGAAACGAGGCGAATAACGTTGGTTGCAGAAAAAAATAATGAGTAAATTTGCAGTTAAACCATTATCTATTTTGACAATCCCAATGAAACAAGCCAGTTTTCATCTTCCTTATCGCATCTTGACTCCCGGAGTTGATGTTTCGGCTGAGGCCGATGTGCGTTTGATCGAAGCGGCTAAGGCGGCTACGCAAACGAGTTATGCTCCCTATTCGCATTTTTGTGTGGGAGCGGCCGTGTTGCTCGAAAACGGTGAAATCGTGAGTGGGAGCAATCAGGAGAATGCAGCTTATCCTGCCGGACGTGTGCAGAACGAACCGCAATTCATTATGCCAATGCGCAATTTCCCGGCGTACGCCCTGTGGCCATTGCAGTGGCTGCGCGAAAAGCGGCCGATAGTCATTTCTTGAAGCAACCGATCAGCCCGTGTGGCGTGTGCCGGCAGGTGATGATCGAAATGCAGGCGCGCTTCGGGGCACCATTGCGCGTGCTGCTCTACGGCGAAGAGGCCATTTTTGATCTCGACAGTGCCTCGGTGCTTTTGCCGTTTCAGTTTGATAGTGCTTCACTCTGATGGATTCTGCGGAGATATAGCAGCGGAGAGGGTTTCACTCTCCGCTTTTTTGTGCCCGCTGTCGTGGGCGAATGTTTGCGGCTACCACCGGTTCTTTAGTTGCTTGTTTGCACCATCGGTTTCGTTTTGCCGGAGAAAGGTCGGCACGATAACGATAGGGCAGTGGCGCCCGCGTGATTTGGGGCACAACATGGCGAACCGTGCTTTGGCCGCTGTGGGAAGTGCCCAAAGTATGTTGCTTCTTCTCCGAATTTATCGCGCAGGGGGGCGGATTATCGGGCGGAAAAACGGAAGAAGTTGCGGCACGATACAAAAAAACGCCACACCTTTCGGCAAAAAGGTGTGGCGTTTAGTCTAAAATCAGGGAACTTTTCCCGAAAAACCGTGGACTTTTTCCACCTTCTCGGCGGTTGAGGTCTTGGTCTTGACTGCTTTGACTCGAAATGCTTATTTAATCGACTTGGGATTGACGAGTTTGGGCAGTTTCAAAACTTTGTTGACCTTGATGAAGTCGGGGTTTTGGATGTTGTTGTATTCAATGATGTATTTGGCGTAACCTCTACTTCCGTACGTGCGTTCGGCAATAAGATAGATGTTGTCACCGGCCTTCATCTTGTGTACAGCGTGCGTGCCGGTGATGAGCATACTGCCATCTTTCACCTGCGGATATTTCGATGCGCGGGCATATAAGTCTTTGACGCGGGCTTGTCGCTCAGCTTCGGCTTTGGATTCTGCGGCTGCGCGCTCTGCTTCGGCAATCGCTTCGGCTTTTTGCGCTGTCTTCCTTAGCTTTGGCAATCGCAGCGCGTTGTGCCGGGGTCGGAAGGACGGGTTGTACTGATTGGGCGTTGGCCGAACCGATGACACCCGAGGTGGCGTGGAGTCCGTTTTCGTCTTCGGGGCTGAAGAATTCGTAAACGGGGTGCAACCAAGAGGGGATGTCTTTCGGTGTGATGACGCGCGAGTAGCAAAGATAGCCAAAGGCGCAGCAGAAAAGGACGATGAGCAGCAGGACTAGACCGAGCATCTTTTCTCCCGACTTGCGTTTGCGGTGACGCCGTCTGGAGCGTCTCTTGCGTCTTTTGTGGTTTTCTGTACCGATCGTGTCGGTTACCGCGGCAGCTATGGTGGCATCATCGGATTTTTCGTCCTGTTCCGTTGCCGTTTGGGCTGCAGCCTCTTCGCTGAGGGGCTGTTCCGTCGGGGAAGCTTCTGCTTCTTCAGCGGGACTGTCTACCTTTTCCGCCGTGTCGGGTGTATCGGGTGTCGGCTCGAGGGGAGCTTCTTCCTTTGTCTCTGCTGGTTCTTTGTTCTCCACAGCTGTTGCGATGGAGAGGGGAACTGAGAGAGGGGTCGGCGCAACAATTACTGTTTCGTCGGCCGATTCGGTCGGCGTTGCTGTCGTGTCTGCTGTTTGCTCCTCAGTAGTTTCGGCTTCCGATACCTTTGTTTCTGCTGCATTTACAGCCGTTTCCGTTTGAACAGCTGCTGTTGCTATTTCAGCAACTGCCGTTTCTGTTTCTGAAACCGCAGTTTCGGTTGCATCCACTACTGTTTCTGCTTCAACTACCGTTGTTTCTGTTTCCGTTACCTCTGCTGCTGTGGAAAACTCGGTCGGAGCTTCTTCCTCAATGGCCGTTTCTTCGGTTTGAATGGGGAGGTTTTCCTCAGCGGAAGGTATATTTGTTTCGAGAGCTTCGAGATCAATTTGCGGAGCCGCAATGGTGGAGGGGAGTGCCGGGCTGTTTTGCTCGGTTTCTACCTGTTCGGCGTGTGCAGTTTCGGCCGTTTCTTCCGTTTCGGGGAGGGCTTCGGTCGTATCGCTGACCACTTCGGTCGTTTCAGCGGGAAGGACTTCGGCGGTATCGGCCGTTTCGCACGTCGCGGTGGGAATTTCTTCTTTGCATTCCGCTTGTTCTACGGGCACTTCCGGAAGAACGGAAGAAGGATCGCTGTGTTTGATTTCAAAATCAACCGGGTAGCGATATTGATCTCGCAGCGGGAGTGCCGTTGCTGTGGGGGTTGGCGCTTGCGTTGCGGGCTTTTCTTCCGAAAGTTCGCGCAAGGCTTCGCGAGTCGGTACGAATTGGAGCGCAGGCCCGTGGGAAGGCTCCGGTTCTACCGGTGTTGCCAGGGGCTTCCTCGGTCGTTTCGGCCGCAACAGGAGCACTTTCTTCCGCAATTTCAGCGGGAGACTCTTCTGACAACGCTAAATCGATGATCGGAGCGGCAACTGTTGAGAGAACGACAGGAGTACTTTTCGCCTTTTTGTGTGAGCGGGTTGAGCGTTTGTATCATCTTGTGCTGCAATCGTGTCTGTTTCTTCGGCAGTTTCCTCCGTGAGGGGGCTTCAGCTTCTGTTTGTTCGAGAAGTTCGGCGATATTTTCGCTGTTTTCAGCGTCTTCCTCTTCGAAGCCTTCTTCGTCTGCTTCGACTTCGTCAACTTCTTCTGCCGTGTCGTCGGTTTCTTCTTCGAAGTCTTCTACGTCAGATTCGATTTCGTCAACTTCTTCTGCTGTGTCGTTGGTTTCTTCTTCGAATTCTTCTTTATCTGCTTCGACTTCGCCAACTTCTTCTGCATCGTCGTTGGTTTCTTCGACGAGTTTGGTGATGTCGACTTCGGCTACTGCAGTGTATGCTGTAGTGGCATCGGCACTTTCTACAGCAAGGGGAGTGATTGCTTCCTCTTCTTCTATGCTGTCTTCAGCAATGGCGGCCTCAGTGTCCGGCGTTTCCGTGAGAAGTTCGGAGAGTAACTCGTTGTTGAGTACCGGAGATGGGGTTTGCGAGACGAGAAGTGCGTCAGCGATGATCGGAACCGGTGTGCGACGTTGGAGAAGGGGCGAAGTAGCCGGAGATACCCGGGCCGTTTTGGTAGAGGGAACGTCAGTTGTAGCTTTAATATGGCCTGGCTGGGCTGCTTCCTTCTCTGCCTGTTCCGTGTGAATGGCGGGTGCGCTGTCTGCAATCGTCTTGCTTTCTTTGCAAGTGTTGCTGGTTTCCTCTGAAACTGTGTTATTGGACCCGCAATTAGCGTGGAGATTCTCGACAACCTCACTACTTTGTTCACGAATCGGGTTGCTTGGCTCGAGAACCGTGCTGCTTTCTACAGTAACCGGTGTGGTTTGCGTAGCTTCCCCTACGGGGACAGTGCATTCAATGGCGGTTTCTTCGGTAGAATCGTCCTTCTCTGCTTTCTTCTCCTCAACGATTGGATCAAAGTCTACTTCGTTGGAGGGCGTTTCCGCCACTTGTGTTTCCGCTTTTGCCGGAGTGGCCGGTGCTTCATCTGCAGTTTGTTCCGCTGCTTCGAGGGCTGTTTCGGGCGTATTGTCGTTCAGCGTCACCGTTGTGAAGTGGGCGAACGGGCGGTTGACGAGTTCGCGCAAAGTTCCGTCGGGGGTGAAGCTAATCTTGTTGTGTCCGCTGATTTGGAAGCGCTCGCCGGTGTTGATGTTCACGCTTTCACGCTCACTGACCTCCACTAACTTGAAAGTGCCAAAGCCGGTGACTTTGACAAAGCTGTCTTTCAGCAGACCCTCTTCGGTCAACTCAAAGAAAGTGCGCACGAAGTCCTCCGCTTGTTCGGGGGACAGCGATTCGCGCTCGGCCAAAAGAGCCGATAGGTCTTGAAGTGTGTACTTTTTCTCCATATCTATATGGTGTTACGCGCTGGTTTGTGTGGGAAAAACAATCACGCGTTAGCCTTTTCCTTCATCGCATTGCTGGGTTTGAAGGAGATAGCCAATTTGGGAGGTACGAGTTGTCGTTGCTTGCTCGAGGGGTTGACGATGATGCGTTCCTTCTTTTTCTTCACTTCGAAGGCACCAAAACTCTGAACGTTGAGCGTATCGCCTTCTTCCAGAGTATCGGCGAGCAATTCCACCAGGCTATCTACCAATAGCTTGGTGCTTTTTTGACTTTTCTCGGTACGCGCGGCGAGGGCGTTGATAAACTCTTTGTTGTTCATGCCGGCAAGAATAGAGAAGTTGCTTTATTGTATTTCGGCGTAGAGGTCAAATTCCTCTGCAGCTGTGACTTTGGCGTTGTGAAACGAGCCGATTTCCAAAGGATTCTCAGTGGCGCGAATCAAAACTTCGCAGTCCACTTCCGGAGAATCGTATTCGGTGCGACCAATGTAGTAGTCGCCTTCTTTGCGATCGATGACAATGCGGAAAACTTTGCCCACTTTTTCGGCAGAGAGTTCGGCAGAAATTTCTTCTTGCAGTGCCATCAGGCGATCTAATCTCTCTTGTTTTACCTCAGCGGGGACATTATCTTCGTAATTGTCGGCTCCGTAGGTCCCTTCTTCCTCACTGTAGGCGAAGGCCCCCATGCGTTCGAAGCGAACAGTGCGTACGAATTCCATGAGTTCCTCGAAGTCCTCATCCGTTTCGCCCGGGAAACCCACCATCAGTGTGGTGCGGAGGGTAATGCCCGGGACTTCACGGCGGAAAGCCGCAATGAGATCGAGGGTTTCTTGCTTGGTGATGTGTCGTTTCATGCGCGAAAGCATGTTATCCGACACGTGTTGCAGCGCGATGTCAAGGTATTTGCATACATTCTTGTTTTCGCGAATCACACGCAAGAGCTCCATGGGGAAACGGCTGGGGTAAGCGTAGTGCAAACGGATCCATTCCACGCCCGGGATTTGCGCCATTTGCTCGATCAGTTCGGCAATTCGGCGATGGCCATACAAGTCTACACCATAATAAGTGAGCTCTTGGGCGATAACTTGAAATTCGCGGACACCGGTTTTCACCAATTCTTCCACTTCCGAGAGAATTTCCTCCATCGGGCGGCTGACATGGCGGCCGGTAATCAAAGGAATGGCGCAATAAGCACAACTGCGATCGCAACCTTCTGAGATTTTGAGGAAGGCATAGTGCTTGGGTGTCGTGAGTACACGCGTATTCAGCGCTTGGCATGAGGCACTTTCGGAAACACCGGCGGGAGAAAGGTCTTTGATCAGATCTTTCCAGTCGAACTTACCATAGAAACGATCCACTTCCGGGATTTCTTCCCGCAACTCTTTGCGATAGCGTTCGGAAAGACAGCCCATCACGTAGACGCGATTGAGGGTTCCTTCATTTTTTTGCTCCACCAATTCGAGAATGGAGTTGATACTTTCCTCTTTGGCGTCACCAATGAATCCGCAGGTGTTGATCACTGCGATATCGCCGTGCAGTTCATCCGGATTGTGGTGGAAATTGCAACCGATGGCGGCAAATTGGCGAAGTAGATTCTCAGAGTCCACGAGGTTCTTGGAGCACCCCATGGTGATAACGTCTATCGTATGTTTCATTGTTAAGTTCGTCTATGTCGTCGTGGAGAGGGGTGCGCTTCCCGTGGAAAGAATTTCTGTGAGCGTCGGGAAGTGGTGCGTAGAGCGCGGCGGGTTAATTGTCGGAAAAGAGAGAATCGACAAATTCCGTTGCGTTGAAAGGTTGCAAATCGGTCATCTTTTCGCCGAGACCGATGTATTTTACGGGGATTTTTCATTTGGTGTGAAATCCCAATCACCACACCGCCTTTGGCCGTTCCGTCGAGTTTGGTGATGGCCAATGCAGAAATTTCGGTGGCCAGTGCGAATTGCTTCGCTTGTTCGTAAGCGTTTTGTCCGGTGCTACCGTCGAGAACGAGTAAAACTTGGTCGGGCGCATCGGCATCGAGCTTTTGCATCACCTTTTTGATCTTGCTCAGTTCGTTCATCAAGCCGACTTTGTTGTGCAGACGGCCGGCGGTGTCAATAATCACCACATCGGCTTGTTCGGCTTTGGCGTGTGCCACCGTATCGTAGGCCACTGAAGCGGGGTCGGCCCCCATTTTTTGTTTGACTACGGGAACTCCGATGCGTTGTCCCCAAATGTCGAGTTGTTCGATGGCGGCGGCACGGAAGGTGTCGGCTGCTCCGAGTATTACTTTCTTGCCTTCTGCCTTAAACTGGTAGGCGAGTTTGGCAATGGTTGTTGTTTTCCCCACGCCGTTAACGCCCACCACGAGAATGACGTAGGGGCGGCGACCTTCGGGGATCTCAAATCCTTTGTTTTCCTTTGTGTTGCCGTCGGTGGCTAGGAGAGCGATGATTTCTTCTTTGAGAATTCGGTTGAGTTCACTCGTACCTACATATTTATCTCGCGCAACACGCTCTTCGATATTGTGAATCACATCGCGGGTCGTGTTGACTCCGACGTCACTGGTAATGAGGACGTCTTCCAAATCATCGAGCACATCGTCGTCTACCTTCGATTTTCCGGCGATAACGTGGGCTATTTTGCTGAAAACGCTGGTTTTGGTGTTTTGAAGGCCATTGTCGAGCGTTTCTTTCTTTTCCTTTTTGGAGAATAAGTCGAAGAATCCCATGATGACAGATATAGTTTGTGCAAATTTACGACAAAAAAAGTGGGATTCGTACACTCATCTATATAGAAAACAACAAAAAAGCCATCGCTTTGTGAGGCGATGGCTTTTTTAGGAGGTGCTTAGTGGGCACCGAGTAGGAGTATTTCTGAGCAGAGTTGTCTCTGTTTTCGAAATTAGCCTTTGAAGAAGGCTGCAACGTCTTCGTTGCGAACCATCTGCTCGTCAAAGCAGTAGGCACCCGTTTTGGGGCTCTTTACCACTTTGATGACTTTCGTATAGGAGCGTCCGTCCGTCTTGCCGGATTGGAGCGATGCGACTGTCTTTTTAGCCATGGTGTGCTGCTATTGCGAGGTTATTATTTGATTTCCTTGTGGATGGTCATGCGCTTAAGAATCGGGTTGTACTTCTTCAGCTCGAGGCGTTCGGGAGTATTTTTGCGATTCTTCGTCGTGATGTAACGGCTAGTGCCGGGCATGCCGCTTTCCTTGTGTTCAGTGCATTCGAGGATTACCTGAACGCGATTACCTTTAGCTTTCTTTGCCATTGTAATGTGGTTTAGCCGATTACTTTGATGTCTTTCCAGTCGCAGTAGCCTTTAGCCACTGCATTGACGAGGGCGGCGTCGAGCCCCACCTTGTTGATCGTGCGGAGACCTGCTGCTGAGAGCTTCAGCGAGATCCAGCAACCTTGTTCCACGTAGTAGAATTTCTTGGTGAACAAGTTGGCATCGAAGGTACGCTTGGTGCGACGTTTCGAGTGCGAAACGTTGTTGCCAATCATGGCTTTCTTACCAGTAATTTGACAAATCTTAGACATTGCTATCTGTAATTTTCTTGTTTCAGTTGAAGTAGTTATTCCCAATCGAGGTGCAAATTTACACGATAGATTCCTATCTCACAAACTTTTCTCCAATTATTTTCCCTAAAGGTGTGAGATCGCACGCATTATTTATAGTGTAGTGTGCACTTTGCGACGTTCGCCGCGTAATTCTCAAAGCGGAATTGCGCGGCGAACAAGAGCTATATATAATAAGGAGTGCTTAGGCTTCTTCTTCGGTACCGAGGTCGGCTTTGAGGAAGTCGAGGAGCATGTGCATTGCCGTGGAAGTGGCAGAGGCCAAGTTCTTGTCGCGGCCATTGTCTTCCTCCAACATCACCGTTTCAACGCGTTCGCTGTTGCCCACTGCGATCCAAATGGTGCCGACGAGTACGGCGTTCTTGCCGTTCTCCACACCGCCGGGGCCGGCAAAGCCCGTTACCGATACGGCGTAGTCGGTGTCGAACACGCGCAGGGCGCCTTTCACCATCTGGCGAGCCACTTCTTCGCATACGGGGGTCTGTTCTTCGATGACTTGTGCGTCGACGCCGAGCAGATTGGTTTTTACTTCGTTGGCGTAAGACACCACGCCGCCCTTTGAAGTAGTGCGATGCACCGGGCACTGCGGTGATCACGCTGGCGATGCGGCCGGAAGTGCAGCTTTCTGCGGTGGAGAGGGTTTTGTGGTTGCGCCACAGGATTTCGTTGATTTCCTTGCTGACAACTTTGAGGTCTAAATCCATGGTCTGGGAATTATGAGGGGATTGTGAATTGATGCGAGTAGGGAGTTAAAGCACGGTGCGGGAGAATGCGGGCTTGTCGAGGGGGCAAAATTCGCCGTCCAGGTAGCGGTAGTGTCCGCACATGGCAATCATGGCTGCATTGTCGGTGGTGTAGGTGAATTTGGGAATGTAGATTTTCCAAATGCCCTTTTCTTCCATCGCCTTGAAGGCGTTGCGCAGAGCTGTGTTGGCGCTCACTCCACCGGCCAGTGCGACGTGGCGAATGCCGGTGGCTTTCGAGGCTTCGATGAGCTTTTTCATCAGAATGTCGACCACAGTGGCTTCGAGCGAAGCGGCGAGATCGTTTTTGTTCTCTTCGATGAATTGGGGATTTTCGGCCACTTTGTCTTTCAGGAAGTAGAGGAAAGAGGTTTTCAGGCCGGAGAAGCTGTAATCGAAGCCGTTGATGTTCGGTTTGGCGAAGCTGAAGGCCTTGGGGTTGCCCTGTCGTGCGAGACGGTCGATGATGGGGCCGCCGGGATAGCCGAGTCCCATCACTTTCGAGCACTTGTCGATGGCTTCGCCTGCGGCGTCGTCGATGGTTTGTCCCAAGATTTCGAAATCGTTGTGCGCGTTGACACGTACGATTTGCGAGTTACCGCCGCTGACGAGCAGACAGAGGAATGGATAGGGGGGATCGTCGTGCACTTCGTCGGCTGTGTGGATGAAGTGGGCGAGAATATGTCCGTGTAGGTGGTTGACTTCGATGAGGGGGATGCCGAGTGCGGCAGCCAAGCCCTTGGCAAAGCTCACGCCGACGAGAAGGCTGCCCATCAGACCGGGGACCGAGGGTGACGGCCACGGCGGAGAGATCGCTCTTCTCCACGCCGGCTTGTTTCAGCGCGGCGTCTACCACCGGGACGATGTGTTGCTGGTGGGCGCGGCTGGCCAGTTCGGGCACCACGCCGCCATATTGTTCGTGCACGGCTTGCGAAGCGGTGATATTGCTGAGGAGGATACCATCGCGCATCACGGCAGCCGAAGTGTCGTCGCAACTCGATTCGATGGCGAGCAGGACGATGGGCTTATTTTGTGTCATGGAGATCGACGGGGTAGGGGGATTAGTAAGTGAGGATTTCAACACCGTTCTCGGTCATCAGGAGGGTGTGTTCCCATTGTGCCGAGGGGAGTTCGTCTTCCGTGACCACGGTCCAGCCGTCTTCTTCGTCGATGAAGACATCGCGTGCACCGAGGTTGAGCATCGGCTCAATAGTGAACACCATGCCCGGGACGAGGAGCATGCCTTTGTGGCGGGTGTCGTAGTGGTCTACGATCGGTTCTTCGTGGAAATCGTTGCCCACGCCGTGACCGGCGAGTTCGCGCACCACGGTGTAGCCGTTTTCGTGGGCGTGCTTACCGATGGCTTTGCCTATTTCGCCCACGAAGTGCCAAGGTTGAGCGGCTTTCATGCCGATTTCGAGGCACTCTTTGGTGCATTCGACCAGGCGGCGCACTTTGGGATCGACGTTGCCGATCATGAACATGCGCGAAGCATCGGCGTAATAGCCGTCCTTGATCGTGGTTACGTCGACGTTGATGATGTCGCCGTCGAAGAGGATTTCTTCTTCGGAGGGGATGCCGTGGCACACCACTTCGTTAATGCTGGTGCAGCAGTGCTTGGGGAAACCTTCGTAGCCGTAGGGGGCGCAGACGGCGCCGTGGTCGGCGGTGTATTCGGCCACCAAGCGGTCGATGGCTTCTGTGCTCATTCCTTCCTTGATCTCGGAAGCGATGAGGTCGAGAAGGCCGGTGTTGATGACACCGGCACGGCGAATGCCTTCGATGTCCTCAGCGGTCTTGATGAGAGAATTGGTCGGCACAACGAATCCCTTCTCTTGCATCTCGAGGATGCGGCGATCGAAATCGGTGGGGGTGTGTCCTTCGGGCACGACCCAATTCTTTTTATGTGATTTTGCCATAAGGGTGGACAGAGTTGAGGTTGTGGGAGGTTTTTCCTCCCGGTCACGCTGCGAAATTACAAAAAAATGGGGGAAACGTCTTTTGTGGCGGTGGCTTTTGCGTGATAATCGCTATTTTAACGTAGGGGGAGGTTGGGGGCTTTTGCGTCTTTGGGCGAAAAAAATAGTGGAGTTTTGCGCAAAAGTTCTCGAGTTTTCGAATTTTCTTGTGGAGTTTTAGATGAAAGTCGTGGACTTTCTTTTCGTGTCTCTTAGGTTAGTGCGAAAGGAGGGGCGAGTTTTGAGGAAAGCGCGTGTGTTGGATGGAGTGGGGCGAGGGTGAAATCGGAAACGCCGCGCTCCGCAAAGCGGGGCACGGCGTTGTTGATTCAGACTTTGGGTGCAGTAGCTTATGCTTCTGCGGGAGCTTCCGTGGCTTCTTCAGCGGCGGGAGCCTCTTCAGCGGCAGCTTCTGCCTGTGCTGCAGCCTCAGCTTCAGCAGCGGCTTGAGCAGCGGCAGCCTTCTTTTCGGCTACCTTCTCGGCGATCTTGGCGTTGGTGGCCTTTTCTGCCTCGAGGCGAGCTTCGAGTGCCTTTTGCTTGTCTTCGGCGAGCTTGCCGTTGAGCTTAGCGGTCTTGCCTTCCTTCTCCTGCTTCCAAGCGTTGAACTTGGCTTCAGCAGCAGCTTCGTCGAAAGCACCCTTCTTCACACCGCCACGGAGGTGCTTCATGAGGAGAACGCCCTCGTCGGAGAGGATGTTGCGAACGGTGTCGGTGGGTTGTGCACCGCATTCTACCCAGTGAAGGGCGCGCTCAAAGTTGAGGTCGACCGTTGCAGGGTGGGTGTTAGGGGTTGTAAGTACCGAGCTTTTCAGTGAACTTACCGTCGCGGGGAGCGCGAACGTCGGCGATTACGATGCTGTAGAAAGCATAGCCCTTACGGCCATGACGCTGCAAGCGAATACGAGTTGCCATGTGTGATAATGGTTTTGTGGGGACACGTCCCCTGTTGCTAAAATAAAGTTAGTTGCGTGCCGCCAACTCGTGACGGCGCGACAAAAGTACGCACTTTTTGTGAAACGGCCAAGCAAAAGTTGACCAACCCCGAAGAAAATGGCGCGAAAAGGATGGAATAAATGTAAAAGCGCGGGCTTTTGTGTGTTTTTTGTCGGTGCACGCAGGCGAAAACTTGGTAGGAAACAGATAAATGCCTATCTTTGCGACCTAAACTGTGCCTCAATGAAGAAATCAGTCATCCTTCTTTTAGCGGCGATGTTCGCCTTTGTGGCATGTTCCGACTACGAGAACGTGCTCAAATCTACGGACTATAATGTGCGCTACGAAGCGGCGAAGCAATACTACTTCGACGGTCACTACGGACAGGCCTCGAGTCTGTTTATGGATCTCATTGCCGGTGCCAAAGGTACCGAGCGCGCAGAAGAAGCCCTTTACTTATTGGGCATGTCGTCGTTCAAAGACAAAGCTTATGACGCGGCGGCAGGCTATTTCAAGAAGTATTACCAGACTTACCCCAAGGGGATTTATGCGTTGCAAGCGCGCTACATGTGTGGACTCTCGCGCTATGAGAACACTCCCGAGCCGCGCTTAGACCAAACGGATACCTATACGGCCATTACTGAGTTTAAGGAACTGGCCGATGCCTATCCGAAAACGAAATATGCCAAGGAGGCCATGAAACGCATCTTCGAACTGCAAGACAAGCTGATAGATAAGGAGTATGCGGCGGCCAAATTGTATTATGATTTGGGGAACGTATTTCGGCAACTGTACGAACGGCGGTAGTAATTACCAAGCTTGTATCGTCACCTCGCAGAATGCCATCAACGATTATCCCTATTCGCCGCGCAAAGAGGATTTCGCCATCTTGATTCTTCGGTCGAAATTCGATTTAGCAAAGCAAAGTGTCGAAAGTCGCAAGACCGAACGCTACCAAGCGGCCATCGACGAGTACTATGGCTTCGTCAATGAGTTTCCGGAATCGAAGTTTATTCCGAAAGCCCACGCGCTTTGGCGGGAAGCCCGCGCTCAGCTCGGTTTGCCCCAGCAGGAACAAACTGCGCCTGCCGATTCGACACACACCGGTTCAGAATAATAAATTGCACTATAACGATGGATTACAAAAAGTCTAAGGCGCCCAGCAATACGGTGACGCACAATCTGATGGACTTCGCAGAGCCGACCGACAATATCTATGAGAGCATTGTCATCATGAGCAAACGTGCCAACCAAATCGGTGCGAAGATGAAAGAAGATCTGAGCCGCAAACTGAAAGAGTTTGCGTCGAGCACGGAGAACCTCGAAGAAACCTTCGAAAACCGTGAACAGATCGAAATCTCTCGCTACTATGAGCGGTTGCCCAAGCCGACGCTCATCGCGGCCGACGAGTTCTTGCGCGGCAACGTGTACTTCCGCAACCCGCTGAAGGAACGCGATCAGCAGCTCAACGAAGATTGAACCTCAGACAACAAACCAAGCAATGGGTCTCCGAGAGTCTTGCGACCCTTGGAGACCTTGCTTTTTAATTTCAACATCAAGCCTTGTTATGATTCAACGCATTCAAAGCCTTTATCTCCTCATTGGGATTGTGCTTCTCTCCTTGGTTTTCTTCTTGCCCGTGTGGAGCTGGACTGCAGCTGCCGGTAATTTGTATTATAACTTCAGTCCCTTCGGCGTAAGCACGAACGATACGAACTTCAGTTCTCCGCTTTGGTTCAGCCTGTTGATGGTTGTGTCTGTGGGTGGCGCATTGGCGCTGGACACTTGGGCACTTTTCGCTTTCAAAAGCCAAGCGCGCCAAATGACGCTCATCGTTTTTGCGCAATTACTCATTGTTGGTTTTTACGGCACGCTGCTTTGGCAGTGGTTCACCTTGTCGCCCGATCTCCCGCAGGGGGCTTTCAATCCCGGTTTGGCCATCCTCTTCCCCGCCATTGAGTTGGTGTTGTCCATCTTGGCCTTCCGCGGCGTGAATCGCGACCGCAAACTCTTGCGATCGGCCGACCGCATCCGCTAAACAGCCGGAAGGGGGCCGCAACGTTTCTGATCTTCACACTTTAATACGTAGGCTATGAATAAAGTTATGCTCATTGGCAATGTCGGGAAGGATCCCGAGATTCGATATGTGGACAATGGCGTTTGCACAGCCAAGGTTTCGTTGGCAACCTCCACGCCCGGTTATACTTTGCCCAACGGTACGCAAGTTCCCGAGCGTGCAGAGTGGCACAATTTGCTTTTTTGGCGCAGATTGGCAGAAGTGGTAGAGAAATATGTGCGCAAAGGCGACAAACTTTATGTGGAAGGCGAGTTGCGTACGCGTAACTATACCGATCGACAAGGCGTGACGCGCTACGTTACCGAGGTGTGGGTGAATAGTATGGAGATGCTTTCTCCGCGCCCTCAGCACGCACAGACCGCAAGTCCCGCGCCGGAACAGACAACGCCTCAACAGGAGAATGCTTCTACGACGAAACCGGAAACAGCTCCTTTTTAATCGCGCGCTATGCCCCATTTTCTTGACTTAATACTGGACAACGTCCACGTTTCGTTTTGGAGACTCGAGGAGTCGGCCGACGAAATGTGGACGTTGTTGTCGACAATGACCGACTGCGCGCCTTATCGGGAGCGATTCTCGCAGATCGGAGCGGAAAAACGCCGCCGCGAGTGGTTGGCTGCGCGCTGTTTGGTGCATAAACACTGCGGTGCGGCGGTGGAAGTGCGCTACCACGATTCAGGTCGCCCGTATTTGTGGAGCGTAGAAGTGAAGGATTTACCTGAAATCAGTGTGACGCATTCCGGCGATCGTGTGGCGGTGGCTTTTTCCCCGCGCAACTATAGAGTGGGAATTGACCTAGAAGCCGGCGAAACGAAGGCTTGGCGCGTGCGTGATCGCTTTCTTTCGGCGCGCGAACAACTCTTGTTGCCCGATAGTGCTGCGGTTTTGGGCGCATGGTGCGCGAAAGAGGCTATATATAAGTTGTGTGACGTGCCCGGCCTGAAGTTCTTGGGCGAAATGGTGTGCGAAGACCTAAAAAAAGGGCAACTTCGTGTGAAGTTGCCCAAGATGGGGAAGGAAGTTTTTGTCGTGTTGCACCGCATAGAAGGGCAGTGTTTGGCTTTGGCGCAGTGGGAAACGACAAAACTTATTTGAGTACCAAGCGATCGCCTACAGCGAGTTCGTAGTCTTTGGGGAAGAGATTCCATTTATAGAGGTATTTCATGCGCACACCATAGCGCTGTGCGATGGAATACATGGATTCTCCGGGCTGAACGGTGTGAAGTGTCATGCGAAGCGCCTCTGTGACGTGTTTCTTCTTCTCAGAGAGATAGACAATGTCGCCTTCGGCCAGCATATAGTCTTTGCCCACTTCGTTAAATTTGCGCAGTTTCGATTCGCTGATGCCCGTATCTGTAGCGATTGTTTCGAAGCTATCGCCGCTCGAAGCTACGACATAAACGATGTCATTGCACAAGTGTATGGGACGTTCTATGCCGCCATGGTCTTGTTGTTGGTCGGCATATTGGTAAACCAGGCGCATACGGTCATACTGAGACAGCCCATATTGCTCGATGATGCCGACGAGTATCTCGGCATAACGCGGGTTAGTGGCATAGCCTGCCGCCTTCAATCCGGCAGCCCATCCGGCATAATCGGTGGGACTCAGGTAGAAAAAGAGGAATAGCGGCCGCGCTTTGAGAGAAAGAGCGAATGGTCTTCGTAACTGTCGGCGGGGGAGTTGTATTTTCTGAATTGTTCATTCGGCGCATCGTCGTTGCGCAGAATATAAGGCCCCGTCCATTGACCGCCGGTCTTGATCCCAAAATGATTATTCGCCGCGACAGCAAGCGTTGATCGTCCGGCATTGCTTTCGATCAACCCTTGTGCCAAAGTGATACTGGCCGGGATGCGGTAACGCTGCATCTGATCAATGGCCATTATCTTATAAGTTTCTATATATTGCCGATAGGCATCCGTCTGTGCAACGCCTCTTAAAGCCCACGATGCCAGGCAAAGAAAGAGAACAACGGTACGATGCATATTTGTATGTTTAATTTGTCCGCAAAGATACTACATTTGCTTGCGCTAGTCTTGCAACATGCCCGAAAAAGATGTAAATTCGCCTTGATTTTCACAGCTTTGTCCTTATGATTGATCGTACAACCGTTGATAGAGTCCTCGCAGCAGCGGATATAGTTGACGTGGTGGGTGATTTTGTCACCCTCCGTCGCTCCGGGGCCAACTATAAAGGCCTGTGTCCTTTCCACGATGAGAAGACTCCTTCGTTCATGGTGTCGCCCTCCAAGCAACTTTGCAAATGCTTCAGTTGCGGAAACGGCGGAAACGTGGCGAAGTTCGTCATGTTGCACGAGCAACTCACGTTCCCCGAGGCCATCAAATGGCTCGGTCGCCGCTATGGTATCGAAGTGCGTGAGAAGGAACTCAGTGACGAAGAGAAAGCGCACGCCTCAGCCCGCGAGGCCATGTTCGTTGTCAACGAGTGGGCGCGCGATTATTTCGTAGATACGTTGCACAACAACGTCGACGGCGTGGCGGTCGGCATGAGTTATTTTCGCCGGCGCGGCTTGCGTGACGACATCATCCGCAAGTTTCAGTTGGGCTATTCGCTTGAACAGCGCGATGCCATGGCACAATCCGCTCGAAAGAAGGGATTTGAGGAAAAGTATCTCGAAAGTACAGGTTTATGCTACCGCACCGACGACGGAAAACTCCTGGATCGTTATCACGGCCGTGTCATCTTTCCCGTGCATTCCGTCTCCGGTCGCGTTGTGGCCTTCGGTGGTCGCGTGCTGAACACGGAGCAAAACAAAAATGTCGGCAAATATGTCAACTCTCCTGAGTCGGAAATCTATTCGAAGAAGCGCGAACTCTATGGCTTATATCTCGCAAAACAAGCCATTGTCAAGCAGGAGCGTTGTTTTCTTGTGGAGGGCTATCTCGATGTCATCTCTATGTACCAAAGCGGCATCGAGAATGTGGTCGCTTCCAGCGGAACATCGCTCACCAAGGAGCAAGTTCGGCTCATCCACCGCTTTACCGAGAACGTCACGGTGCTCTACGACGGCGACGCAGCAGGCATCCATGCTTCGTTACGCGGTATCGATATGCTGCTCTCCGAGGGGTTGAACATCAAATCCTGCTTCTTCCCGAAGGAGAAGACCCCGATAGTTTCGCACAGTCGCACACCGCCGAAGAGTTTCGAACCTACATCGAGGAAAATCAAACCGACTTCATGCGCTTCAAGACCGACCTGCTGATGAAAGGCGTGGCAGGTGATCCCATGAAGCGCGCAGAAGTGATTCGCGACATAGTGCGCAGCATCGCCGTTATCCCCAGTGACATCGTGAGACAAGTCTATGTTCACGAGTTGTCGGGCCGGATGGGCATGGAAGAAGCCGTGATTGTGAGCGAAGTCGGCGCTGAAATTCGAAAAATGCGCGCCGAGGCACGCAACGAAGCCGAGCGCCGGCGAGCCAACGAGGGCAATGCCGCGCAAGCCCCCACGCCGATCCCGAATGCCCCTCCCATGGCGGGCATACGCCTCTTCCTGCGCCGGCAACTCCTGCGAATGGAACGGTGTCGGCGGCATCTTTGCCCGCCACTCCCGCAGGGGCGCCCCCCGAAGCGGAGGACGATATCCCCATCGAGGCCATCCTTTCGGGAGGAAGTGCCGGTAACGCGCAGGCACCCGCCGCTCCGGCACCATTAGCGTGGAGTGGGGTGGGCAAAGTGCAGCAGCATCTCGAAGCCTGTGAGCGCGAACTGCTCGAACTCGTGTTGCGCTACGGCGAATGTCCCGTCATTGTGCCGCCCGATCCCGTCGAGCGCCGATTTGGTGGCGCCACCACGCCCACACCGGAAGACAATCCCATTGACAGCCCGCTGGTCGCTCCTTATATATATGATGAGTTGATGGCCGACGACCTGCGTTTGCGCACGCCGCTCTACCACGAAATCTTGGAAGAAGCCGCTGTTCAGGCCGAAAGAGAAGGTTTTTGCGCCCGCGATTACTTCTTGGCGCACGACAACCCCGAAATCGGAAAAATAGCCGACGCGCTCACCGGCGAACGCTATGAATTGTCGTCCATGCAGCAGCAACAATACATTCCGGATGAGAAGCGTTTGGACGAAATCGTGCCCCGCGTCATCAACGACTACAAGCACGCCATCCTACAAATGCAGAAAGAAGAAATCATGATCGAGCTGCGCAATCCCGATTTGGCGCAGCACCCCGAGCGAATGAATGAATTGATGCAACAATTGGTCGACATCAATCAGTTGGAAATGGCCTTTGCCAAGATTCTCGGCGATCGTGTCTTGGCGAAATAAACACCATAGCTGTTGCCCCAACGGCGGTATTCATCTTCCTGAATACCGCCGTTTTTTTCGTTTCCACCGAGAGTCTGCCCTAAACCTGCCGCTCTATGAAGCAACGCGCCTGCCAATAATCGTTCATTCTCTGTCGAAAATGATACATTCCCGCTTTTTTCGGCGGCCTTCTCCCGTGTTCTTGTGTGTAATTTGCAAGGTTGAGTTAACTTTGCGGTGGTACGCGTGGGGAAGTACACGCACTTGGCTTCGCCAAAGGGGAGATGTTGCTCTCCTTCCTCCACCTTCCGCTGTTCGCAATGCCTTTTTTGCCCAAGTATAGCGGATCCTACACCAAAATCCGCGCAAGTCCCATCGTAGCGTACCGAAGTTTACACTCATCTTCTATAGCTTTCGCCATGAATAAGCAGTTTCTCAGTGCCCTGCTCGCACTTTTCTCCGGTACCGTCTCCACCACTGCGCTCGCACAGCACATCCATGTCTCGCAAGAAGCGGACGGGGTGGTCGTCACGATCGAAAATCCCAAGAAATACCTCCTCATTCCCATCGAGGAGGAGCGCGGCGAAGTAAAAATGCGTCTTGAGACCGGCAGTGCCGCCGACACGTGGATGGATGTGCGCTTGGCACAGCTCTCTACCGACTACTATGTGCCGCTTCGCCTGCCCGAGGGCGAAAAAGCCGTGGTGCGTTTCTCCGAGGTCTCGCCCCAAGCCAGCGCCTTCCGCAACTTCAAACTCGCCGACGAGTGGAACGTGAAAAACACCGACTACTATCGGCCGCTCTACCACCATACGCCTTCCTATGGTTGGATGAACGATCCGAATGGCCTCATCTACAAAGACGGCGAATACCATCTTTACTATCAATACAACCCCTATGGTTCGAAATGGGGCAACATGCACTGGGGGCATGCCGTGAGCCGCGACTTGGTGCGCTGGAAAGAACTCGGTCCCGCCATTGCGCGCGACACCCTCGGCCACATCTATTCCGGCAGCACGGTGATCGACTTCAACAACAGCGCCGGTTTCGGCAAAGATGCCCTCCTCGCTTTCTACACTTCGGCAAGCGACGAAAACGGGCAGTTGCAGTGCTTGGCCTACAGCACAGACAACGGGTGCACGTTCACCAAATATGCCGGTAATCCCATCCTTCGCCCCTTCGACGGATTGAAGGACTTCCGCGATCCCAAAGTCTTTTGGCACGAACCCGCCAAGGCGTGGTACATGATCGTCTCGGCCGACAAGGAAATGCGCTTCTATCGTTCGGCCGACCTCAAAAAGTGGGACTATGTCAGCGCCTTCGGCCGCGGTTACGGCGCGCAGCCCAATCAATTTGAGTGCCCCGACTTTTTCCCCCTCACCCTCGACGGCAAACAGAAGTATGTCATGATCGTCAACATCAACCCCGGTTGCTTGTTTGGGGGCAGTGCCACAGAATACTTCGTCGGCGACTTCGATGGCCGGGAGTTCAAGTGCGACACACCGCCCAACTGGGTGAAATGGCTCGACTATGGCAAAGATCACTACGCCACAGTCACGTTTTCCAACACCGGCGACCGCGTACTCGCCATGCCTTGGATCAGTAATTGGCAGTACGCCAACGTCACCCCCATCCGGCAGTACAGAGGAGCCAACGGCCTGCCGCGCGAGCTCAGTCTTTATCGCCACAACGACGATTATTATGTGGCCACCGACGTGGCGCGCGAAGTACGCGCCTTGCGCAAAACGCCCCTTGACCTCGGCACGTTCGCCACTGCCAAGAAGCACGAGCTGCGCGACGTCTTGACTTCGACGAAAGACGCCTTCGAACTCGAATTCGACCTCACGCCCGGCAAAAGTGTCCAAAGCGGTTTCACGCTCTACAATGCCAAGGGCGAAAAGGTGGATATCTATATCGATGCCAAGCAGCATCGTTTGGTTATGGACCGCACGAAGAGCGGACTCGTGGCTTTCGGAGAGAGAGCCGTGCCCCACGATATCGAAACGGCCTACGACAAGCAAGTCTACGGCGGAGCCAAAGGCAAAACCTTCCGCAAGGCCAATTCGGTCAACTACGTCAATGATTTTGCACTCGGCACATGGGCGCCGTTAGACCTCTGTGAGGGCAAGACTTATCACTTCGATGTCTTTGTCGACAAATGTTCTGTCGAAATTTTCGTCGACGGCGGCCGCATTGCCATGACAAATCTCGTCTTCCCCACCGTGCCTTACACCTCGGTGCAGTTCTATTCGAAAAAAGGCGAAACGACCGTGAGCAACGCTCGCCTCTATCCGCTCCAACCCACCGTGCCCACTGCAGGACACTAATGGGGTGGACACGCATCGCCGCTACTCGGCGGTGAACTCCCGCAGTTGTGCTGCTCTATAACACGCCCGCGCTGTGGTCGAACGTCAGTTTTTGAAGTGTGCGATCGTTGCGTTCGCCGCAGTCGGGTGTGTTTTCTTCTTCAAACTCTTGTGGTTCGCCAACTTTCAACGCGATCCCATTTCACCATCCGCAATGCCATCTCACGGCATTGCGGATTTTTTTGCGCAAAGCAAGCCCCTTCCGCTGATCGTGTCGCCGGGGGTTCACGAAAACGGAAGGGGCTTGCTTAGGTTGAGGGCGTCTTGCCACGCCGTTTCTCGGCGATTTGAGTTCGCTTTTGCGGATGCTCAACTGGGGGCAGACGGATCGATGGATTTTTGGGCGGGAAATACGGTGTTAGAATAGCTGAGTGGGTGCGATCAGGGCAGATAGTTTTTGCCGGTCGATCAATTCGAATTCTACTTTTAGGGAGGTGAATTGCTCGGCCAAGGTCTTCGGCAAATGAAAGCGCAGTGCAGGGCGCAGTTCGCCCAATGCCCCCTCGTTGGCTTGCTCAATGGTTTGATCGCCACTGTGCGAAATGCTGTCGTTGTCGCACATGATGTGGTAACCTTCCAGCCCTTCGTATTCAAAATTGAGCGGGAGTTTGTAGAAGACGGGGAGATGAATGCGCACTTGGCGGTTGAGTGGCACCGTCTTCTCGTCGGTGAGTCCGTAGACGTTCAGCGCTTTGATGCCGAAGAGTACCGGCGTTGTGATGAATTCGGAGTTGGCCGATGCTTGAAATTCCTTGACGAACGCGATTTTTTGCTGCTGATGAGGGTACACCACCTCGCCTTCCACCCAAATATCAAAGCTGACCATGTTTTTTGCGGTCGGAGGGAGTTTCAACCACCGAGAACTATCTTGGGTGGCGGTGAGGAGTTGTCGCGGGATCAAGGGCACGCGCCAGGCGATGGAAGAAAAATCGGCGCTGGGTGTTTCGGTTATGAGCGGATAGGCTTCGGCCGCGACGCGCAGAGGGTCTTGTACACGCTGTGGCTCGTCGGTGCCACAAGAGAAAAGGAGTAGCGAAGAGAGGAAGAGAGCGAAGAAGGTTTTCATCTGAGAGAGCGTTCGGGGTAAAATAGGCGGTAAGAAAATCAGCACCCGGGAGTGGGGCTTAGTCGTCGGGCTGATCAGCTCGATCATTGGCTTCATCAATACAAAAGTAGTTTATTTGATTTTGTTGGGCAAATTCTAAGCGTTGAAGCTTGAGCCGGTGCTGATTTTACCCGGGAACCTTGCCGGGAATCTTGTGGGGGACTGTTCCCTTGTGGACAGCAGTGGAAGGAACTCACCGGACGATACGAAAAAACTTCCCCACTTTTCGCCGAAAGTAGGGAAGTTTTGTTCGAAAACGGAGCACTTTTTGCCGTTACTTGCGGGCTTTTCCGTTTGCGGGTGCGTTTCCACCACAGATAGTAGCCCGAAAGGGGAAGAGAAGCGCCGAAGAGCGCCGCGAAGAATTGGACGATGCGCATCGGCCATCCGCCCCATCGGCCGGTGTGCACGGAGTAAATCCAACCGCGGATGCGCTGTCCACGCTCGGCATCGGCATAGAGTTTGGCCTCGGTGACGTGATGTCCGGTGGAGTCGAAGCTGTAGCGATCCGTAGCACGGACATTGCCCCATTCGCCGAGCGACACGCTGCCGCCTTCTTCGCCCACTTCCACGGCATCGGCTGTGGGGTATTTTTGACGAAGTTGGTCGGCGGCGGCTTGCCATGCGGCATAAGTGCGTGCGTCGGGGCCGGCATTTTCGACGACCTCGGGCGTGGCTTCGGGCTTGGCGCCGTGTTCGGGGCGACCGTGATGGCCTTTGCCGCCTTTTTTCTCACCGCCACCGTGACCGCCTTTGTGTTGCGGAGGTTCGGCACCCAATACTTTATAGAAACCCTTCTTATACCAATCGAACGACCACGTCAAACCGGTGCCGGCCATGGCAAGCAGCAGCACAAAGAGGTAGGCGCCGCCGATGGTGTGGAGGTCAAACCAGCGGCGATGGCGTCCGCGGCGAAGGTGGATGGTGAGCTGTTTGCGCAGGCCGCGCGTGGTGCGCGGCCAAAAAAAGCCACTGAGCCCCGTGATCAGCACGAACAGAAACATGAGCGTGCTCACGCCCACGATGAGTTTGCCCCACCAGATGCCTTCGCCCTCGTGGGGGAAGTCGAGCAGCCAGCGGTGGAGTTTGAACATCACTTCGAAGAAGGGGAGATGTTCCTTCGGGCCGGCGACGCGACCTGTGTAGGGATCGACGAGCCACTCGGTGCGCGGAGGCGCAGAGAGGTTGAATTCGTAGTTGCGCGTGCTGTCATTGGGAATGCTCACGCCCGTTATGGTGACGCCCGGCTCAAGATGCGGCTCGACACGCTGCACCAATTCCGGGAGCGGCAGGCGACCTTGAGCAGACACTTGGGCTTCATAGCGATCGTGGTAGGCCCCATTCCGAAATTTCGCCTGCAAATTCGATCATGGCACCCGAGAAACAGATGAGCGCGATGATCAAACCGAAGGGAACGGCGAGCCAAAGATGAAGACGCTTGAACGTTTTTTTCATTTGTGGGTAGGTTGAGGGAATAAGTCCGTGAAGGCGCGCCGATCATAGCAATGATGGCGCGCCAAAACGGGAATTTTGTCGTTCGAACACCGGAAAGTGGATGGGAACGATCAGAACAATCAATTAGAAGGGGAGTAGACGACCGACGGCATTGAGCTGAGTGGCATCAACTTCCACGCCACGGGTGGCCACACCGGTGGAGAGATTGATTTGGTAGATGGCCGGTTTGCCGGTTTTCGTCATGACGGGAACATAAGCCACGCCGTTTTCGGCATAAGGACGGTTGCCCAGCGACACCACATCGGCGGGGAGCCCGGTGACAGAGACGAATTTACCGCTCTTGGCGCTGAAAACGCCGAGTTCGTTGGCCAGATCTTGGTTCGTGAGCTGACCGTATCCCTTATTGTAGAGGTAGAACAGGAAGTTGTCGCCGCCAACGGGGAAGGTGCGCTGGAAGGCGCGACCGCCGGTGAGCGTTTCGAGGTTGAAGTAGTAGTTCTTGTCGAAATCGGCTTCACCTTTCTTCACGCGTACCACACCGGCGGGAAGGGAAGTCTGCTGGCGCTTGTCGGTCATGGTCTTGGCGAAGCTGGGAGAGAAGACGTAAAGATCGCCATCGGCGTCGTTCCAAATCATTTGGTAGTACTGTGACTTGAAACGTCCGCAGGCGTAGCTGATTTTGTCGGTCTTGATGAGCTTACGTCCCTCGAATGCGTTGTTATCAAAGATGGCGATCCAGCATTCGTCGGGATATTGGGTCCATTGCAGTTCGCCTTTCTTGTAGGCACTGCTTTGGCGACCGCCGTTCTCAGTCTTCACGAGATCGGCAAAGCCCGGGCGAATGTATTTTCCGCCGTCTACCGCCGAACCGTATTGACTTAAGCCCATGGGGATGACGGCTGAGTAGAGTTTGCCCTCACGTTGGAGCAAACCGGAGAGGGTGACGAACTCGCCGTTGCCGAGGAAATTCTCAGAACGGAACTGCGGGAGCTTCGAATCGTTGTTGCGCTCAGTCTCGGAGGGGATGTTGAGATAGGAAACGAGGAAGGTTTTGGGCAGATAGCCGTTGGCGTCGGCTGCATCTTTGTTGCCGTCGCCCGTCGAAACGGTCATCAGTTCATCATTCCACGTGCCGTAGGTGGTGAAGCGGCGCACTTCGAAGCCTTTGTCACGCTTTTCGAGCTGACCGTTGCGCAGAATATACGAACGCGTGGTGCCGGCGTTGCCTTGGTTGTACTGCAACGTGCAGAGGTACTTGTTTTGGAAGAAAATGTACTCGACACCGCCGTCGAAGAGGAGGCCATTGTCACGCGGGCTGAGTGTTCCGCTTGAAAGGTCGGCCGTGGTGAGGAGTACGTGCGAAGCGGCATTGCCCGAGGCAGCAACGTCGGCAGGAATAACGAAGGTGCCTTTTTGTTCCACCACCGGGGTGACGGGGGAGTTTTTGGGTTCGTCAGCGCCGCAGCTCGTGAGGGTGGCGGCAAGCAGGGCTGCGGGAAGCAGCGACTTGGAGAGGGAAGGGAATTGCATGATGCGTTTGAATTAGATTAGTTTGTGTTGTATGGAAAAAGTGCAGGATTTATCGCCCGAAGTTGAAACGCACTTTGGCGTAGAAGGCGCGTCCTGCTTTTTGTAAGCTGAAATTATCGTAGAGATTCTCGTCGGTGAAGTTACGTGCCTCAAGACTCACGGCATAACGCCCATTGGCGAGCGTGAGGGTGGCGTTGAGGTTGTGTGAAAGTTGGGCGGGAACGACGTATTCGCCCTTGTTCGCGCCGAAACGTGAGGAGTAGAACGTGAAACTGTGGAGATATTGACTGTCGTAAGTCAACGAAAAGACGCGACTGCGCGAGGAGTTCAGCGGCCACCGCAGGGTGAGATCGGCATCAGCGAACAAATAGGGGAGATTCGGCATGCGGTCGCGGTAACCATAGTTGCGCGTCACGCCATCTTGCGCCAAAGGCATGTTGTCTCGCACGTCCATGTAAGTGAAGTTGGCGCCGGCGCTGAGGCGGTGCCCAAGATCGTAGCGTAAGGAGGAGTTGAGCCCGTAAGTGCGCACGCGTCCGAAGTTGACATAGCTGGCTCCGAAGCGACCGCCCCCCACACTGATGACATTGCGCTGAATATAATCGCGCGTATCGCGGAAGATGCCGCCCACCTCGACCAACAAGTGGTGCAGACCGCTGCGCAGTGTGTAAGAAATGTTCAGATTGACGTTGTGACTCTGCTCGGGTTGCAGGGTGACGCTGCCGCTTTCGAGATCGTCGTCGCCGAAGAGTTCATCGACATTGGGCAGGGCGACAAGCGCGTTCGTACGACAATTTGCCCTGCCAATGGGAAGAGAAACGATAGGTGCCCGCTGCGCCGAAGCCGAAGAAGCCCAGTTGGTGTTCCTTGCGGACGAATTTTTCTTGCAAATCGCTGGTACTCACCGGACCGCTCACTTGTAAATGATAGAATTTCCCGAAGGCGGTCACATTCCAGCGCTCATTGGGCGTAAAGAGGTAAGAAAGTCCGCTGATGTGCTTGGTTGTGCCGCGTCCGATGGGGGCTTTCTCGTTCTCGCGCGCCAAAAGTGACGTGGAGTTGCGATCGAAGCGGCCGAAAGTGTGGTGGAAGGTGAGGAGGTTGCGCTCATTGAGGCGAAAACGCGCATCGAGTCCGGCATTCCAGTTGTCGTCGTTGTAGCGCAAGTGGAGGTAATTTTGTTCGCCCGGGGAGTTTCGCGGAATGGATTCTCCGCGCCAGTTGAAAGCGTAGCCCGCTGTGTCGACATTGGTGGTGAGGTTGCGATTATAGTTGGCCGTGAGCGTGAGATCGAGGCGGTTGTGCAGGAGATTGCGTTTAGCATATTGCAGCGAAGGCATGAAGGAATGCCCGAAACGATACTTCTTGCCGTAGACGACCTCCTGTCTCACACCCGTTTGTAGGTCTTTGTGCATGCCGGCCAGCGTGAATCCGAGCAAAAGACGGTCGGCCCACGGCCGATTGATCACACCGCCGCGCACCGTCAGCGCTTCATTATGATAAGTGTCGTGGAATCGGCGCACCCGCTCGGGATGTTTGAAATCAATGCTCCCATTGCTGAGGTCTTTCACGGGAGCGGTGATCGTGTAGTTGTTGTCCGAATAGTTTTGAAAGGCACTCATTTCGAGTTTCCATCCCGATTGCCAAGTGCGATGCCAGTTGAGTGTGCTCTTATGCGTGTTGAATGAACCGCCTGCATATGAACCGTCGACGTGCCATCCTGCTTGTGGTGTCTCGGTGACGATGTTAATCACCCCGCCAATGGCGTCTGCGCCGAAAGTCACCGGGACAACGCCTTTGTACACCTCGATGTGTTGGGCAAAAATTGACCGGTATATTATTGAGTCCGAACGCACTTCCGACGCCTTCTTGCGGAACGCCGTCGATGAACACCTTGACATGTTTCCCGCTGAAGCCGTCGAGCGAGACGTTCATGTCCGATCCCACACCGCCGGTCTCGCGAACCTTCACACCCGGCGCAGCTGCCAGCGCGTCGCCGAGCGATTTTGTCGTGTTTTGCAGCGCACGCGTGTCGATAGCTATTGTGTTGTATGCCGAATGTCGCAGCCGCCCGAGCCGACCTGTGGTTACTTCCACTTCGCGAAGGCTGTTTTGGAGCGGAAGTAGGCAAAAATCCAACACCACCACGCTGTCTGCCGAGACTTTAAGCGCATGCGTGAGTTGACGATAGCCAATCGCAGAAACAGTGAGGGCTTGTTGTCCCGCAAGACGCCCCAGTTTGTAGACACCGGCGGAGTCGGTCAGTGCATGGCGCCCCGTTCCGCGAACGGTGACCACCGCTTGTGGCACAGGACGTCCCTGTTGGTCGGTGATTCGTCCGCGGACTTCGCGATCTTCGGCCGCATGACCGGCTGTGGCGCACAACAAGGCGGCAAAAAGCAAGGGCATGTGGCGTGAGCGGGTGCCCATTGCAGAATGAGCAGCGCGCAAACGGAAAAACATCTCGTGAGGGAGGGGAACGAAATAGGGCGATCGGAAGTCATCTTGTGTCGTTTTTGTGTGGAGCGATGCCCACCCAGAGGGCGTCTGTGGGGGATCGGGGTTGCAAAGTTACGGCATTCGATTGCGCCGTGCAATCACTACATTTGGGTATTTTGGAGTCTCCGAAGTGTTAAGGGAGTTTTCGTTTGTGTTAATTCTGTTTCTTGTTTTGCGAACTGTATTCTCAACCTTACAAAATGGACTTGCGCGACATAAAAAGCCCGTTTCTTACCTACTCATCGCAGGTCGCGGAATGTCCTTGAGTTGTATTTTTATTTATTTGTACTTAGAAATGGAGAATCCGCGGAGTTTTACGCTACTGTTATAAGATGTTTGCGACAAAACGTCAGAAAAAAGTAAATACCTATCTTTGTCCTACGAAAACATTGTGACATTTTGGAAACACATCGCTTTAGATTGAGACCATTTGGGGTCACCGTTCTTTTGCTTCTCTTGATTTGTGCTTGTACTCACCGAGAGAAGCGCTATGTCGTGGGCATTTCGCAGTGCTCGGACGACGCTTGGCGCGACAAACTCAACACTGAGCTACGCGTGGGCGCGCGTTATTATGGTGACATCGACTTGCACATCGCCTCGGCCAGCGACAATGATCAAACGCAGGTGCGACAAATCAATCATTTCATTGATGAAGGTGTCGATTTGCTCATCATTTCGCCCAACCAGATGAGCACGATTTGCCCGGCCATTGAAAGAGCGCGCAAAAAGGGGCATACCGGTGGTGCTTTTCGACCGAAAAACCAACACCGACAACTACACGGCCTACATGGGAGCCGACAACTATGGCATCGGTCGCATGATGGGTAATTATGTAGCTTCGCGCTTAAAGGGCAAAGGTCGCATCGTGGAAATCAAAGGTTTGCGAGGATCTTCGCCGGCCATTGAGCGCCATCGCGGTTTCTTAGACGCCATTGCGCGCTATCCCGAGTTGCACATCGTGACAGCCTGTTACGCCGACTGGGTACGCGAGAAAGCCACCGTGCGGACGGACAGCCTTTTGCGCGAAGTGGAGCAAATCGATTGCGTCTTTGCCCACAACGACGAAATGGCACAGGGCGCGCGCGAAGCCATGGTGCGTGCAGGGCGCGACAGTAGCGTCTTGTATGTAGGCATCGACGGATTGCCGTCGAAAGGCGGAGGCCTGGAGGCCGTGTATGCCAACCGACTCTCGGCTTCGTGCATCTATCCCACGCGCGGCGACTTGCTTTTGGAACTGGCGCGCAACATTCTCGAGAAGAAACCCTACAAAAAAGAAAATGAACTCCCCGCTGCGCTCGTCACCTCCGAGAATGCGACGCTTTTCTACATGCAGGGCATCGAACTCAAGCGACAATACCAGCGATTGGAGTCGTTGAGCAACGATGTCGAGGAGAAGGTGACACAATATAATAATCAGAAAATCCTACTCGTCCTGTTTGTGGTGATTTTCCTGCTCATGGTGGGCGGCGGTGTACTGATGTTGCGTTACTATCGGCTGAAACATCGCTTGGCCGAAGAAGCCGCCAATGCGAAATTGCGCTTCTTTACCAACGTAAGTCACGAATTCCGTACCCCCCTCACGCTGATTGCCGATCCGATCGACCGCTTGCGCGAGAGCGAGCACCTCGACGGACGCGATCGCCAACTGATGGACGTGGCACATCGCAACGTCAAAATCCTACTCCATCTCATCAACGAAATTCTCGATCTGCGCAAAGTGCAGAACGGCGCCATCAGTTTGCAGTGGTCGCGCTTCGACTGCGTGGCCTATCTCCGCCTATGGATGACCGGTTTCAGAAGTTGGGCGGAACGCATCAACGTCAATCTCTGTCTTGAAGCCCCCGAACACTATGAGATGACGGCCGACCTGGCGAAGGTCGAACACATCTTCTATAATCTCCTCTCCAATGCGCTGAAATTCACCCCGAAGGTGGAACCGTAACGATTGCATTACGCCCCTTGTCCACAGGTGCCGAATTGGCGATTACCGACACGGGAGAGGGGATTGATGAGGCGAAAATTACCGCACATCTTCGATCGTTTTTTTCAAGCTTCCGACAATACGTCGGGTGGTACGGGGGTCGGTTTGGCCATTGTCAAGGCTTATGCCGAAGCGCAGGGAGGCACGGTGCACGCCGCCAGCCATCCCGGCAAGGGCAGCACCTTTACGGTCTTTTTGCCTGCACGCCAAGAAGAAGCCCCCGAAGTGCCGGCCGCGGCTTTGCCCCTCGAAGCTGAAGTAAGCGCCATCGCCGAAGTCTACCGCGTGGGAGAGAGCGGAGGAATGGAAGACAAACTGCTCGTCGAGCGGCTCATCAATCCCGAAAACGGCGGTGCTAAACCGCAAGTGCTCGTCGTGGATGACAATCAGGAAGTGCGAGAATATGTGGCACAACTCCTGTTGCCCTACTACGATGTGTGGATGGCGCCCGACGGCGAAGCCGCTTGGAACGAAACCCTCAAGCGTATGCCCGATTTGGTGGTGAGCGACGTAGCCATGCCCAAGGTCGACGGTTTGGAACTCTGCAAACGCATTAAAACGAGTGAAATCACCGGCCATATCCCAGTGCTTCTACTCACGGCCAATGCACTCGATGACGATCAGCGCATCGAAGGCTATGAATATGGTGCAGAGGCGTATGTGACGAAGCCGTTCAACGGCAAAGTACTGCTTTCGCGCATCGAAAATCTCTTGACCACGCGCCGTTTGCTGAAGGGGCATTTCGCCGGCAACGAAGTGGAAGAGATGCAAGCCTCCAATGCCGATGCGCAATTTGTGGAGAAGTTCAAAGCAGCCGTGCGTGCCAAGTTGGCCAATACCGAACTGAACGTCGAAGAACTCGGTGCCGATTTAGGAATGAGCCGCGTACAGCTCTATCGCAAGGTGAAAGCACTCACTGGGCTCTCGCCGGTTGAGCTGATTCGCATGACGCGACTCAAACGAGCCGAACTGTTGCTGCAACAAGGCGGCAAGACGGTCTCGGAAGTGGCCTATGAAGTGGGATTTTCTTCGCCCTCTTATTTCTCCAAATGCTTCCGAGATTATTTCGGCTGCTCGCCGGGAACAAAAATGCGCCCAAGTTGAACGCAAACAGCACCCATTGGCGTGGGTCAAACTTGCGATCTGCCGGTTGAGGCTAGTCGCCGGTAAGTGCGCGCTGCGCCGCTTGCGTCGATATCATTACGAATCGATAGCGCCGCCTACGTTATGCAGAAATAACGTAGGCGGCGCTCTTTTCCCTCTTGGCTACTTAGTGAGAAAAGAAGACGACTTTTGACGAAAAGTGGTCTGTTCTGCGTAAAAAGCAGAGGAGTTTTTGCTCATAGTCGTCAAGCGCTCAACAGAAGGAGTGTAGCGCCAACAAAAAGCCGAGTCTTTCGTCTGAAGAACCGGACGCAATGGAGTCGACTGTGGGCAATCGAGGACTGCTCGGCACCGGTGTTTCGAAGGGATTTGAGGGGGAGGGGTGGAGAAAAAAGCACTTTTTCTCGATAGAAATCCCTTTTTTTGAGGGTTGTAATTTTTGTTTCAAGTCCATTTTCTTGAGTTGTGGAAGATTTCTGTGTGTTTGTTTATGTGATTGGTAATGAGTTGATTGTGTGTTTTGTGGTATATAAAGAAAATGACGAGATATAGCAAAAATGTTTCATGAACGATTTTTGCCGTCATAGGTAACGAATGTAGTAGGCTTTGAATGAGGGAAGCGCTACCTTTGCACTCGTCAAACGAACCGAGCATCGGATTCCGAACTTATTCGGACAAGTGATGAATGAAATCGGTTTCGTGGAGAATTGATGCATATTTGCGTGCGTAGGGCGGTCAAACATTTCCCTCACAGACTAGACAGCAGAGGTAGACGCCCATGGGAAGAAAGCCGAGTGCGACTTCCTGTTCTACCCCGACGGAGCATACCCTCACAGAACTGAATGAACGATTGACCCCGTTGACCAACACAAAAACGTGCCTGAGACGGCACGAACAGAACAACCGCCCTACGCTGCAAATTTGTTGCCCTTTTTCATTGCTTTTTTTGAACAAGCACTCCGTTGGAGTCTTTCGCTTTGCGGCCTCGAGGATTTTGGCTTTTGGCCTAAACTCGCGGCGCTTTTTGCTTTATAGCTGCAGCGCCGAAGAGGTTGCCTTTTCTCTTATCATTTATCCCCCCCTATAACTTTTAGGCTATGAAACCTTATGTCGTTGGTTTGGGAGAAGTCCTGTGGGACGTGCTGCCCGAAGGTAAGAAACTCGGAGGAGCGCCTGCCAATTTCGCCTACCATGTTTCCCAATTTCGGTTACGATACGATGGCCGTCAGTGCTGTCGGCCATGATGAGCTTGGTGAAGAAACGCTCGAAGCGCTCAACGAGAAGCAGTTGAACTTCTGCATGCCGCGCGTCGATTACCCGACCGGCACCGTGCAAGTGACCCTTGACGACGAAGGGGGGCCGACTTATGTGATTCGCGAGGGGGTGGCCTGGGACAATATTCCTTTTACCGCCGAATTGGAGGATCTGGCGCATCACACCAGTGCGGTGTGTTTTGGATCGCTTGCGCAGCGCAGCCCCGAATCGCGAGCTACAATACAGGCCTTCTTGAAGGCGCTGCCCGAAAAATGCGTTGAAAATTTTTTTGATATCAACTTGCGCCAAAACTTTCTACACCCGCGATCTTTTGCTCGAATCGATGAAGGCGTGCAATATCTTGAAGATCAACGACGAAGAGTTGCTCGTTTTGGGACACCTCTTGGAAATTTCCGGTCTCGACATGCAAAACAACTGCTGGTTGTTGCTGGGTAAGTTTGATCTCGATGCCTTGGTATTGACCTGCGGTGTGAACGGCAGCTATGTTTTCACGAAGGGGAATGTTTCTTATCAGGAAACGCCCAAGGTGGAGGTGGCCGATACGGTCGGCGCCGGCGATTCTTTCACGGCGGCTTTTGTCGCCGGCTGGTTGAGCCGTAAGCCGATTGAAGAAATCCACCGTGCGGCGGTCGAAACCAGTGCCTTTGTGTGTACCTCACATGGCGCAATGCCGGTATTGCCCGAGCGCATCAAGACATTGTATAAATAGCGCGTGAGCGCTGCATCGGACAACGATAAACCATCTGCATAGAATGAACATGTGCCCCCACAAACCCATCAAGGTTTGTGGGGGATTTTTTGTATTTCGACGAGGGGATGCGATGATACGGAGCGACGCGCCGCGGCAGAGTGGGGAGGAAAGTGCGAGAAATGAGGACGAAGCGTCGGAACGTTATCTAAAACGCCGAAACATGGGGCAATGCCCATTTGCAGACCATGATCTAAAATCGTGTGCGTGTGCGCTTGTGTGCGATGTTGCAGGGTAGAGGTGAAGTACGTCGGAAAGAGGACGCGAAGTCGTGGGAGAAGTGCATAGAAAAATCCCCACTCGCCATGGGCAAATGGGGATTTGTGGATGAGGAATTGTGTTGTATGGACTTAACGCAGATAGATGAACTTCTTTCCGTTGCGAACATAGAGCTGGCCGCTGACGGGTTGCGTCACTTTGCGACCGTTGAGATCGTAGATCGTGGCGGAATCGGTGTCGCGTTGTACGTGTTGTACGGAAGAGATGAGGAAATCGCCGAGCAATTCAGGAGCGGCACCGGCCGTCTTGGAGATCTCAATATAAGCCTTGCCGGCGGGGATGCTTGTTCCTTCTACCAAACCGAAGCTAACTTTTTGAGCTTCTGTATTGTAGCCCATCGCATAGTAAGCAACAGAAGCACTGCTGACAGTGGTTGCCGGAATTTCGGTCAACGAGCCTTTGAGATCGTTCTTCGCAGGAACAGAACCGGCTTCTGTAGACACATTGAGCGTGTAATTACCGGCGGCTCCGGTGATGATGACTGCCGTGTTGGCCGGTACCACATTGCCGATGGGCGTCAGCTTGAGCATGTGCTTTTGTGCGTCGATTTCACCGACATTTGCCGTGAGGCCTGCGGGAAGTTTCACCGTCTTGTCACCATAGTAAGTGGCATATTGCACCGCCGACATGGTGAAGGGGACTACGAGCTTGAAGAAGCGGGGAGAGTGGGTTCCATTTGTAAAGTTACCGTTTTTGTTTGTCATGGAGAAAACAAAAGAGTAAACCCTACTGTCTTCATGAAATGCTAACCAACTTTCTTCAACTGGTCTGAGTGTAAATTTATGGCCTCTGTCGCCTTTAAGGGTGTATGTGTCAATTGTCAATGGGTAAGGGGTCGTAGATGTCGTCAATTGGTTTTTCTTACCCGTTGGAGCGAGGTATTTCTTTGTTTGTTCATTCCAAACCGTGAATTTTCCGTCTGATGTCTTTTCAATTTTCCATACGGCTTTAAGTGGCGGATTTCGTTGTGATGCCATTTGGCCACATTCTCGAGTTCTTTGTGCTCTCCTCTATGCTTATCATTCTCTCCGATAAGAGCTATGAATTCATGGGTGTCTTTTTGGTGTGCTATCACATAATACCCCTCAGTGAAATCCGCTTGAGAAGTAACTTCTTTGAAGACACCGTTGAAGTTTTGCGCCTGACTTGACAGAGAAGGGGAAAGAAATCCCAAAACTGCCGCTACAAGATAGGTAAAGGTTTGTTTCATAAGTGTAGGGTTGTTCGTTTTATTGTTTTACAATAGAACTTTGCGTGGCTCCGCATACTGCGGCAGCGCCTGCAAAGAGTGTCGTTTTCAAATCGATTGTTTTGACGCGGAGTTTCTTCCCGCCGACACGCGTGAGTTTCGTGCCGTTTTTGGTAAGCGCCTCTTTGTCCGTGATCCAATCTTCAGCTTTGAGCAGGTTGTCTTGCTGAGCGTCCGTGAGGGCGTCGTATTGATAGCGAATGTTACGCAGGGGTGGCTGTGTAGCCACCATCACGTACTTCGAAAGTCAATTGGCAAATGATCGTGGCAAAGTCTGAAACCCAGGCTGAACGTTTGAACCAGAGGGTTTCGTGCAGCGTCATGGCCAAAGTTCCCTCTTCGGTTTCGGCAGCTGTGATGCGCGAAGCGGGGAGGGCATTCGGGCGCTTGAGGACTTGACCCAAGTATTGTTTGAGCTCGTTGAAAATCGCGTCGCGTGTCTTTCCGGGGACGGCGTAGACTTGTTGGAACACGACTTGTCCGTTGACTTCGGGCACGGCACCGGCCAAATAGAGGTTCGTCTCGCCGGTGGCGTGGACGGTTTGCGCTTTTTGCGCCTGGCATGCGATGGAACTACCGGCGAGCGTTGCGCTCTTCGCCGTGGCTTGCTCGCCGATCGAGGCAATCAAGGCGAGAAATAGGAGAGAAGTTAGCTGTCTCATAGACTGAGGATTATTCGCAAAGTTACAATTTCTGTATCGAGTACTCTACTAATGGATAAAAAAAAGACAAGAAAAATACATTCTTCTTGCGTTTTTGCTTGTCTAGACTTAGCAATTCTGTCTGTAAGAGGACTGAAGATGCAGGGAGAAAGAGGATAAAGCAAAAACACGCGGCGTTTCGTCGACAAAAGCTGCCGTGCGAAACGCCGCGTGCGTAGAAAGTGGAGAATAAATAAGGCGATTCTTTGGATAGCCACTGCTTATTCTATAGGGAATCTGCCCTAAGTGGGTACCGCGAATCGATTGCGCCGATGGGAAAACAGCGGCAGTGCGTCGAATTTAGAGGAGCATGTCTGCTCTGACGCGAGAAATCGTGGCAGAATCGACGAATCGAGCGGCAATGGCGAAAGCGAAATCAACTGTGCAGCCGGGGCCGCGTGCCGTAATGATGTGTCCGTCTTCGCACACCCTGTCGTCGACGACTTGCGCGCCGCGCAGTTCGTGTTCGAAACCGGGATAGCAAGTGGCGCGTCGCCCGTTGAGCAGATCGCGACGTCCGAGTACCATCGGTGCGGCACAAATGGCCGCAATCAGTGTTTCGCGCAGGTTGTGCGCGATGAGGGACTTTCGAAGCCCTTCGTGGAGCGAGAGGTTCTGTGCACCCGGCATACCACCGGGAAGAATCAAACCTTGACTTTGAGAGATTTCGCCTTTGCGAAAAACGGTGTCCACCATGACCGGGATACCGTGTGAGCCTTTTATCAGTCGTGTGCCGGTTACGGAAACCGTAGCGACTTCAATGCCACAGCGTCGCAAAATGTCGATGGTGGTCAACGCTTCTATCTCTTCAAAACCATCAGCTATAAAAATGTGAAGCATAGGCTATAGAACGGGAGGATTATATGATTGAGCGGAGATTGGTGATCCGCCGGAGGTAGGGTGTGCGATCCTACCTCATCTATGACTGAACTTACCTTCCCGTTTGCAGGCAGTTCAGGTAGTGTTGTATGGTGGGTTGGAGTCCCATGCGCAGTGCGTCGCAGATCAGCGCGTGGCCGATGCTCACTTCGTCGAGCGCAGGGAGTTGTTGTGCAAAAAAATGGAGGTTTTCGAGACTTAAATCGTGTCCGGCATTGATGCCGAGTCCCAAGGTGCGACAGTGTCGCGCGCATTCCACGTAAGGAGTGATGGCCGAGTGCCGATCGTTGGCATACCCGGCAGCGTAAGGTTCGGTGTAGAACTCTACGCGGTCGGCTCCGGCACGCCGAGCGTAATCGGCCATTGAACAATCCGGATCGATGAAAATGGAAGAACGAATGCCTACCTTTTTCAGCTCCGACACGATTTCAGTGAGAAAATGTTCGTTTCGTTTCGTGTCCCATCCGGCGTTAGAGGTGAGTTGTTCGGGGGAATCAGGAACCAGCGTCACTTGTGTGGGACGAACGCGGCATACCATGTCCATAAACTCCTCGGAAGGGTAACCCTCGATGTTTAATTCGGTGCGGATGGTCTGTGCAAGCTCGAAAACATCGGAACGGCGAATGTGTCGTTCGTCAGGCCGAGGATGCACGGTGATCCCTTGTGCACCATAAAGTTCACAATCCAGTGCGGCTTGCAGCACATCGGGGTTATCACCGCCGCGCGCATTGCGAAGCGTCGCGACTTTGTTGATGTTTACGCTCAGTTTAGCCATTCTTTCTTTGGTGCTATGAGGAGAAAGCTGTACTTTTGCCTAAAACAGGGGGACTTTTCGGCTTTCTTGTCGCAAAAGTAATCATTGCAATGCGATTATGCAAGCGGCATCGCGTTAAGTTAGAATAAACGGACTTTGATATGTGTAATCTATCACGTCGAGTAGCAATTTTTGGCAATTGTCACCAGGCGGAAAAAGCGATCACACCGAAGCTGTGGTGCGTTTGCTTCGTGAAGCGGGTATGCAGGTCGCGGTGGAGCGAGAGTTCCTCAACTTCCTGCGTGAACAGACGGTTCACGGCCGTTTTTCAAACGGTGGACGGCTTCGATACAGCCGAATGCGCTGCCGATTTGGCCTTCTCCATGGGAGGCGACGGTACTTTTTCTCACAGTGGCAGAAAAAGTGCGCGATCGACGGATCCCTATATTAGGAATCAACACCGGGACATCTTGGCTTCTTGGCCGAAGTGACGACGTCCGGTCTCGAAACGGCCATCGCTCGTGTGGTCCGCGGTGAGTATGAAGTGCAAGAACGCAGTTTGATCGCCATTGAAGATGAGGATAAGGAATTGACGCTTTATCCTTTCGCGCTGAACGAGGTAGCTTTGCTCAAATATGACAATTCTTCGCTCATCGAGGTCGAGACGCGCGTGGAAGGAGCATTGTTGGCCAATTATTTAGCCGATGGCCTTATTATATGCACGCCTACGGGGATCCACGGCCTACTCTCTTTCGGTCGGAGGCCCAGTGCTCGAACCTCAGTCGGCCACGATCTGCCTTTCGCCTATCGCGCCGCATAGTCTCACGGTGCGCCCGGTGGTGCTTCGTGACGATGTGACGGTCGAAGTGCATGTGCGCAGTCGCAGTGGACGTTTCTTGCTTTCGGTGGACGGGCGCAGCGAAACACTTTCGGCCGATCGCGTTTTGCGCATTCATAAGGCGCACTATACACTCCCCGTGGTGAGTATCCCGCCGCACCATTTCTTTTCTACACTGCGAGAAAAGATGATGTGGGGAAAGGATCGACGTCATTAAAATTTCTCTCTTGGATCAGCATTGTAGTTCCTATCTTTAGTTATGGCAGCCCAACGCCCATTTTCCCAATTATTTCTTTGGCTGTGGCATCACGGTCGGAAATTTCGTACGCAGACGGTGCTCAACACCGTCACGGGATTGTTGTCTGTGGGATCGGGCTTGGCTTTTGTGGGGATTACGAAAACGGCAATCGATGTCGCGACGCACAAAAACGACACTTTTACGCTCACGCAGGTCATTGTGATGATGTTGTGCGTCATGTTGTTTCAAATCGTGATCAACTTCTCCAACCGCTGGGTTCGGGCTTTGCTCGGTGTGCGCGCACAGAATCGCATGCAACAAGTCATGTTCCACAGGTTGTTGAGCCGCAACTGGATGAACATTCGTCACTATCACAGTGGTGATGTGCTGAATCGCTTGTTTAAGGACGTGGGGACGTTGGTGGGACTGCTCACTGACGACATTCCCGGTTTGATCACCACCATTGTGCAATTTATTGGAGCCTTTTGTTTCCTCTGCACCATGGATTCCCGATTAGCTTGGGTGATTGTGGGGATTCTGCCGCTGACCTTGATCATCAGTAAAATCTATATGAAGCGTTTGCGCTCGCTCACTCATCAGGTGCGTGCCGAAGAGAGTAAGGTGCAGAGTGCAATTCAAGAAGCGGTGCAGCATTCGCTCGTCATCAAGACGTTGGACAGCTTGGATTATGTGGTTGGACGTTTGGCCAACACGCAACAGCATTTGCATTCCAAGGTGATTGAAAAAACAAAATATTCGAGTTTTTCGGCCACCTTCGTCAATTTGGGTTTTGCCGCCGGCTATTTGGTGACGTTCGCATGGGGCGTTTTTGAACTGCAGCGCGATGCCATCACCTATGGTGTCTTGTTGGCGTTTATTCAGCTTGTCGGGCAAATTCAAGGCCCGCTTCGTTCGCTCTCTAGTTATGTGCCTACCTTTATCAATGCCGCCACAGCGTGTGAGCGACTGATGGAGTTGGAGCAGATGCCGGCTGACCGTGCTGCGATGAAGCGAGCCTTTGCTTCGCCGCAATCTACTACTGAAGCGGGGGAGAAAAAAAAGCGTCGAATCTCTCCGACGGGATTGAGATTCAGTCATGTTACTTATCGCTACACGCCGACTTCGCGAATCGTGTTGCGCGATTTCTCTTTTTATTTTGCTCCCGGCACTGTTACTGCCATTTTAGGTGAGACCGGTGTCGGTAAAACGACGCTGGTGCGCCTCTTGTTGTCGCTGGTACGTCCGGTGGGTGGCTCCATGGACTTTGTGCTTGAGGATGGTTCTACGATGGCGGTGATGGCTGAACATCGCAATTTGTTTGCCTATGTACCACAAGGTAATAGCTTATTGTCCGGTACAATTCGCGACAATCTGCTGTTGGCCGATCCGCAAGCCACCGAGGAGCAGATGCGCACAGTCTTTAGAAGTGGCGGGCGCCGATTTTGTTTTTTGCGTTGCCCCAAGGAATCGACACGATGTGTACCGAGCAAGGAGGTGGTCTCTCGGAAGGTCAAGCACAGCGTATTTGCATAGCTCGCGCTTTGCTGCGCCCTTGCCCGTTTATGCTGTTTGATGAAAGTACGTCGGCTCTCGATGAGTCGACAGAAGAAGGGTGGTGCAGCGTTTGGTGGAATATTGTGCCGGTCGCACGTTTGATTTTTATCACCCATCGCCCGGCGGTGTTGCGCTATTGTACTCATCAAGTCCATTTGGCTCGCCCCGGATGGGAATAGCTGCTCATCAAGGTGCATCGACTTCGCCTGTGCGTAGGCGCTTCACGGGCGAAATGTTGTGAAGTTCTAGGCCGTGTGTCTGATTTACCGGCTCGAGCCTTTGAGATGGGGCACTTTCTGTAAGTCAAAGATCGTCTGCGCTGAGATAAAGGGCGAGTATGTCCTTTGCTTCACGCTATATAGATGCCGCAGAGCGACAAGAAAAGGGAGGTTGTGTTTTATCAATCGCAAAGGTAAAACATTTATTTCGGATATTCGTGTGTTTGTGATGGAAAATGCTTGTTTTTCTCGAGTTGAGAAAAGGATGAGTGAAAAGACGTGGACTTTCTTTCGAATCCCCTCTTGTTTTGTATGTGATCTCACTTCTTTTTTTGAGATATAGCGTTTGTTTTTATTTGCGTTGTTCGTAACTGTCCCTTACGCGTGTAGGCGCGCTTAGGCGCACACGCCCCTGCGCATCGCGCACTCAGCGAGTTGGCAATTCTTGCCTTCACCCTTCACCATCACCCCTAATTGATTGAAAACTTGTGATTTGCGGGTGAAGGTGTTGGGCTTTTTTGTCCTTCACCGGTGAAGGCAAAATAGGATTTGCCTTCACACCTAAGTTGTTGTTCATCAGTTTTTTATCCTTGCAGGGTGAAGAGGTGAAGGCAAAAAACGAAAAACGGTGGACGCGCGCGCGTATACGCGTGTTGATATGTTGTGCAGCATATTGTTGTCGATGGTGAGGTCTTTGTTTTGTGGAGCAGATCTTTTGCCATAAGTGGAATTTTATATTGGAGAGAGAATGGGTAAGTCAATTTCGTTTTATGGCAAGATGGACTTTTGTGCAAAGAGAAAAGGTGGTTTTTATGGATGGTGTAGTGTGTTTTGTTATCAACCATTTTGTCGGGCTTTCAACGTCTTCTTCTTGTCGAGTTTAATTCAAGTGATATTATCGCGGTATGTTCTGATGAAGTTTGTTGTGAAGGAGTTGTTTTCAAGTCGAGAAGACTGTGTCATGAAAAAGCTGAAAAACTGAAGAGGGTAAAAATAGATTGGGAGGAAAGGGATGAGCAGATTTTTTTACTGGGCTTTTCTCCTCTCTTGGTGGATTGTGTAAGGCTGATGTTTCAAATTATAGGGTGCACAAAGAATTTCGTCGTTTTTTTCGTGGGAAGTTTGCATGTTGTTTGCGACAGATGTACCTTTTGCATCGTTTTTCATGGTATTAGATTTAAGGTTAAAAGAAGATTGGTTGTCGGGAGACAATCAATTTTTTTGTACCTGTACGTTCTACCGCTATGAAGCACAACCAACAAAAAAACTCAAGGCTTTATGGAATTGAAAAAAGTCGCTCTCTTTGATTTAGACGGTGTGGTGCTTGATACCGAAGGGCAATATACGGTGTTTTGGCAGACGATCGGTGAGCGGTATTGCACAGAGGTGCCTGATTTTGCCACACGAATAAAAGGGATGTCTTTGGTGCAGATTTTGGCGTCTCACGAGAAGTTGCAGCAGCATGAACAAGAAATAAGAAAAAGCGATAGATGAATATGAGGAAACGATGAGTTATCCGTATATTCCCGGTGCCTATGCCTTTTTATGCGCATTGCGAGAAGCAAGAGTTCCTCGGGCAGTGGTGACAAGCAGTAATCGTGCAAAAATGGAAAATGTCTATCGATTATTGCCGGAATTCGAATCGTTGTTCGATCGGGTTTTTACTGCCGATGATATAACCCGTTCGAAGCCAGCGCCCGATTGTTATCTTAATGCTGCGCATCGTATGGGTGCAGATCCAACGGAGTGTGTGGTATTTGAGGATAGTATCAACGGGTTGAAATCAGGTCGCGCAGCCGGTGCCTATGTTGTGGGACTCTCCACTTCTTGTGCAGAACGAGATATTGTGTCTTTTGCAGAAATGGTAGTGCCCAGCTTTGTTGATGCTACAACTTGTCTTGCTTTGTTTGCGAAGGGACGGGGGCGCTAAAAAAGTCACTTTGCTATTTATAAGCATTTGTTCCATGTGTTTTTTATGAGGAACGCTAAGAAAAAGCGAATAATGCTTGGAGCGTCTTGAAAGAATGATTAAATTTGCCCCAATAATTATGCTCATGCATTAGTTTAATTCATAGTCACACTCATGAAATCACTATCGATCTACGCGGTCGGACTTTCAGCACTCCTGTTCAGCGCGTGCGGATCTTATCAGAAAGTTCCTTATTTTCAGGACCTCAGTGATGCCACCGAGGTTTCTGCTTTGGCGGCCAATGTTGAGTTGCTTAAACTCGAAAGCGGCGATAAATTGAGTATCGTGGTCAGCAGTGCGCTGACTCCCGAAGCGGCAGCACAATATAATTTGCCTTTGCAGTCTGCAAGAATCGGAGCCAAGGATAACAATTTAAGCAGTGCGGCTCAAACCACTTCTCCTTTTTATGTAGATACAAAAGGAGATATCGATTTTCCTATCCTCGGTAAAATTCGTGTCGCAGGTTTGACTCGTGAAGAACTCGCCGAGCAAATCCAAACAGCACTCAAGACTCGAAAACTACTTAATGATGCCGTTGTGACGGTCGAAGTGCTGAATCACTATGTCAATGTGTTGGGTGAGGTAAATCATCCTGGACGAGTGCCCATAGCAAAAGATAACTTGACTTTGCTTGAAGCCATCAGTCAGTGCGGCGATTTGACGATTACCGGTGAACGCGATAACGTCTTGGTGATGCGCAAAGATGGCAACAAACGTCGTGCTTATCGTGTAGACCTTACGCAAGCGCACAATGTTTATGCGTCACCTGCCTATCAACTCAAACAGGATGATGTGATTTATGTGCGCCCTAATGAAAAGCGTCAGCGCCAAAGCACACCTGTTGACAATGTTTGGCAGAGCCCCGCGACTTATCTTTCCATTACCTCTGTGATGGTCTCGGTGGCAGTGCTTATTAGTAATATTGTAAAGAAATAATATCTCTGATATGTCAGAACTCGAAAACAGCTCCACAGCCGAACTCGAAAAGAGTAGCGGTCTGGATTATACGGAGCTCTTTTATCGGTGCCTATATAAATGGTATTGGTTTTTACTCTCTGTCGTTGTCTGCCTGATCATTGGCTATGTCCAAATCCGTCGTACGACGCCTGTTTATGTGCGCGCGATGACGGTGATGATCAAAGACAATGGTAACTCACGCAGCTCATCGCTTGATCAGCAGTTGCAGCAAATTGGTATCGTGCAGAATTCGAAGGTGGCCAATGAACTGATCTCTTTCCAGTCGCCGGCTTTGATCTTGGACGTGGTGAAGCGACTGCATCTCGATATGAACTATAGCACGCATGGATTCTTCCATGATAAGCCGCTTTATGGTTCTACGCTTCCCATTCAAGTGCAATTCCTTTCATTGGGTGATAAGGATGCTGCAAAGATGGCCGTGAAGTACAAGGCCGATGGTTCTTACGAACTGACAGGATTTGCATCTAATAGAATTGGGAGATTCACAGAAAAGAACGTGTCGTCAAAGGTCGTTTCAATCAAGTGGTGAATACCCCTGTTGGCCGCGTGTTGGTAACGCCTACTTCGCATTTTGGGGCAGGCAATAATTTGCCCATTCAGGTCTTCCGTTCGACGATCTATGATGCGTTGAATGCCTACACACGTGTTCAGGTTACCCAAAAGGATAAGGAGTCGACGATGTTGCAGTTGGCAATTTCGGATTACTCCATTGAGCGTGCAGAAGATGTGCTTCGTACGTTGGTGGATGCTTACAACGATGCCTGGCTTGAAGATAAAAATAAGGTGGCAACCAATACTTCGAAGTTTATCAACGAGCGACTTCGTGTGATTGAGACCGAATTGGGTAATGTTGATCGCAGCATCTCTTCTTATAAGAGTAGCAACCTGATTTCTGATGCGCCCAATGCATCGCAGGTTTATATTCAGAAGACCGAAGCGAACGGCGATCGCATCCTTGATTTGCGCAATCAGCTCTATATGGCTGAAATGATGCGTAAGATTGCAGGTAACAGCCAAAAGCTTGAACTGCTTCCCGCAAACTCGGGTATTCGTTCCGGCTCGTTCGAAGCCATGGTGAACGATTACAATGCCACTATTTTGCAGCGTAACCGTTTGGTGAAGAACTCCTCGACTGACAGCCCCGTTGTTACAGAAATTGATGCGCGCATCAATGAGCAACGTCAAGCTATCGTAGCGACTATCGATAACCTCGTGATGACTCTCCGTGCGCAGTTGCGCGATGTGCAGGCTCAAGATGGTTTGCTCAACTCGAAGATGGCTCAAGCTCCGACTCAAACTTCCTATCTGACATCGATCGGTCGTGAGCAAAAGGTGAAAGAATCGCTCTATATCTTCTTGCTGCAGAAGCGTGAAGAAAATGAGCTCTCTATGGCTTTCACTGCTTACAATAACCGCGTGATTACGCCCCCGATGGGATCGAATAAGCCCGTTTCTCCCAAGCGTCGCAATACTTTGATGATTGCTTTCGCTATCGGTTTGGCGATTCCTCTTGTGGTCATTTATGCTTCTATGGTACTCAATACGCGAGTACGAGGACGCAAGGATCTAGAGAAACTTAATATTCCCTATGTCGGTGAAATTCCGTACGATGAGATTAAGACGAAATCAATTTGGCGTCGTATTCTCAAAAAATTGGGTATTCGTCGTTCGCAGATTGACGTTGCGCGCAAAGATGTCGTTGTTAAGGCGCAGAGTACCAATAATATTAACGAAGCATTCCGCGTACTGCGTGCGAACTTTGAGTTCTGTACGAAAAAGTATGGACGTGGTGTCGTTACAATGGTGATTTCTGCCAACCCCGCTTCGGGTAAGACTTTCTTGACCATGAACTTGGCCATGAGTCTTGCACTCAAGAAGAAACGCGTTGTCGTTGTCGACCTCGATATGCGTAAAGCGGCTACATCGAAAGTATGTGCGCAAACCGCAAGTGGGTATTTCCAGCTACCTCAACGGACAATGCGAACTGAGCGAAATCATCCACCGCTATGATGGAGTTGAACTTGATGTGATTCCCGTGGGTATGCTCCCGCCGAATCCCACTGAATTGCTCTATGAAGATCGCCTTGGTCAGGCTATCGAACAACTTCGTAAGGACTACGACTATGTTTTATCGACTGTCCTCCTGTCGAAATCGTGGCAGACTCCTCGATCATTGCTCCCTTCGCAGACATTTCGCTCTTCGTTGTGCGTGCTTACCTCCTGGAGCGCTCTATGTTGCCCGATGTCGAGCAACTCTATCGCGGCCAACGCTATCCCAATATGTTCATGGTGCTCAACGGAACAGAAACAGGAAGCGGGTATGGCTATCGCAAGTACGGTTACCGCTACGGCTACCGTTACGGTTACTAATTTACCGAACTCAGCCTATTGCAACAGCACAACCGCTCACTGCGGGTGTGCTGTTGCACGCTTAAAATACTTGTGTACTAGTTATGCGAATTTTGGCTATTGATTATGGAAAGAAGCGCACCGGATTGGCGGTTACGGACCCTGCGCAGATTATCGCGAATGGTTTGACGACAGTCGAAAGTGGTGACTTACTTTCTTTTCTCAAATCTTATGTTGAGAGAGAACCGGTTGAGCGTTTTGTGATCGGTTTGCCGACGCAACCGAACGGCCAACCTTCTGAAAATCTCCCTCGTGTCAAGACGTTTGCTGCAAAGTTAGCTAAGATGCTACCGGACATTCCGATAGAATTCTACGACGAGCGGTTCACTTCTGTGCTGGCTCATCGTGCAATGATCGATGGTGGGTTAGGACGCAAGCGACGTCAAGACAAAGCGCTGGTCGACGAGATCTCCGCTACGATCATCTTACAAATTATATGGAGCACCGCCGTCTGTGCTGAATAGCGCAGAGAAGTCTGTCGCGCATGTGAGCGCATCGCGGTCTCTTTACTCAACACAATTCTCATGTTCTTACCTATTTACATTTACGGACAACCCGTACTGCGCGAAGTTGCGCAAGATATAACCCCCGATTACCCCGAATTGCCCACGTTGATCGAGAATATGTACGAGACGATGGAGAAAAGCGACGGGGTTGGACTCGCTGCTCCCCAAGTGGGCTTGTCCATTCGTCTGTTGGTCGTTGGCCTCGATGTGCTTTCGGAGGATTATCCAGAGTACGCCGGTTTCAAACGAGCCTACTTGAATGCACATATTGTCGAGACCGAGGAAGAAACGGTCAGCATGGAAGAAGGATGTCTATCTTTGCCCGGCATCAACGAACCGGTGCGTCGTCCGAAGCGCGTACGTGTGCAATGGATGGATCCCGATTTCACGCAACACGACGAATGGGTTGATGGATTCCTGGCGCGTGTTTTGCAACACGAAATCGACCACCTCGACGGCAAGCTCTTCATCGACAGCATTTCCCCTTTGCGCCGTCAACTCATTAAGAAAAAACTTTCGAACCTGCTCAGCGGTAAATTCAGTTGCCGTTACAAGGTGAAAACCAAGTAAGAATTGCCGAATGACCGATGTCTTTCGTCCTCTTTTTTCTTCACTTCGCAGACGCGGTTTGCGTGCCTGTCTGCTCATGGTCTGCGCTCTGTCCTTTTTTGGGGGCAGAGCGCAAACCCATGTTGAGCATGTGTTGGACATGGGGCGTGTGGCGTTGTCATACGGTGATTATATTACAGCGATTTCGCTCTTCAACCGAGCCATAGAAGCGCGGCCCTATACGGCGGAAGCCTATTATTTGCGCGCTGCAGCGAAATCTTCACTCGAAGATTACGCAAGTGCGGCAACAGATCTGAACGAAGCGATTCGCCTGAACCCGTTTCGCTCAGAGTTTTACGCCTTGCGCGCTATTTGCAGGATACATGCTAAGCAGTATGAAGACGCCGTGACCGATTATGGGAAGGTGTTGAGCGAAAGTCCCGATGACCAGACGGCTCAGTTCAATATAGCCGTCTGTCGCCTGGAGCAAAGCAATACCCATTGGCCGATTCGCTCACCGATGCGTTCATTCGGAAATGGCCAACCAATGTGCGTGCTTATTTGATGAAGGCGCAGATCAAATTATTGCGTCGAGATACGGTTTCTGCACTGCATTGGATGGATTCAGCCTTGGTCATTCGTCCGAATGAGGCAGAAGTTTGGGATTTCAAAGGGCGCTATGCGCTGCAAAAAGGGCAATATGCTCTGGCTGATTCCTTTTTGACCCAAGCGGTGCGCAACAATGCGAACTATGCCGACACCTATATGGCGCGAGCACAGGCGCGGCATGCGCAGAATCGCTATTCGTTGGCGCTTTCAGACTACGATCGTGTGATAGAACTGATTCCCGAACACTTTGTCGCGCACTACAATCGCGGATTGCTGCGTACGTTTATCGGTGATGACAATCGTGCGCTCAGCGATTTTGATTTCGTCTTGAAAAAGGAGCCCAACAATACGCTGGCGCGCTACAACCGAGCCATACTCCGCGAGCGAGTCGGACAGTTTGCTGCAGCGGCGGCAGATTATTCCGTTTTGTTGCGCGCCTATCCCCATTTCACAGCAGGCTATGCCGCTCGTGCCAAGTGCCGTCGGCGCATGGGTGATTTGCGTGGCGTTTTGGCCGACGAAAGTCGCGTGCAGCGTGCGCAACTCGACTTCTTTTTCAATGCGAGGCGTAAATCTGTGAAGAAAGTTCGTAAGCGTTCGGAGCATGCCTTAGAACAATATGATCAACTGATCGAAGAAGAAGTGGATTCTGCTCGCACCTTCATCACCGCCTATTCCGGAAAGGTACAAAATCGCAAGGTCGATCGCGTATTCCTTGCTCCGTTTCGTGTCATCGCAGCGGCAGACACCGTGTCTGATCACCGCTCTGTGCTTTATCTCTCTGTGTCAGGGACGTTGAAGGAGCACAAAGCGGAGGTCAGTGCAGAACCCGGCGAAATGATTTCCGCAGATCAGTTACACAAGTGGCTGAAATCGAATTCTGCAGTGCAACGTGCTTTGTTTTTGGCACAAGAAGCCGCGATGTTGCCCGGTGATCGGGCAGACGAGGCATTGCAATTACTCGAAAAAGCCGCGCAATTACAGCCGAATATGGCTTATTTATATTACAACAAAGGTTGTGTGCTCGGCGCACAAGGTCGTTTGGACGAAGCGCGTGACGCCTTCACAAAAGCATTGACCCTCGATGACCGCATGGCCGAAGCCTATTACAATCGCGGTATGGCGGCATTGCTCGACGGACGTGCCGCCGATGCCCTTCCCGATTTGAGCCGAGCGGGCGAGCTGGGCATCTATCGCGCATACAACCTCATCAAACAAGCGAAGAAAACTCTCCAATGAGATCCATAGAACTGCTTTGTCCCGCCAAAAATGCGGAAACCGCTTTCGAAGCCATTCGTTGCGGCGCGGACGCCATATATATAGGAGGCCCCTCCTTCGGGGCGCGTGCCGCAGCCGGAAACTCTGTCGAAGACATACGTAGCATTTGCGATTTTGCCCACCTGTATGGTGCCCGCGTCTACGTCACGCTCAACACCATTCTCTACGACGATGAACTGAGCGAAGCCGAAAAGATGGTCGGTCAACTTTACGAAGTCGGTGTCGATGCCCTCATCACGCAAGATTTGGCCTTGCTCAAAATGAACCTCCCCCCGATTGCGCTTCACGCCTCCACACAGATGGACACGTGCACGCCCGAAAAAGCCCAATTCTTGGAGCGAGCGGGCTATTCGCAGATCGTCGTTGCGCGCGAACTCTCTCTGCGTCAGTTGCGCGCCATTACCTCCGCCGTGTCTGTTCCCATCGAGGGCTTTGTGCACGGCGCATTGTGCGTGAGCTACAGCGGACGTTGCTATGTTTCGCAGCATTGTTTCGGCCGATCGGCCAACCGCGGTTGCTGCGCTCAGTTCTGTCGGTTGAATTTCGACTTGGTCGACGCCAACGGCAAGGTGCTTTCCACCGGACACCAGCTGTCCATGCGCGATATGAACCGAACCGAGAGCATCGAGGACATGCTCGATGCAGGCGTCAGCAGTTTCAAAATCGAAGGACGTTTGAAAGATATCAACTATGTGCGCAACGTCACGGCGCACTATCGTCAACAAATCGACGCCATCATTGAGCGCCGTCCCGACGAGTTCCGGCGTTCGTCGTTCGGCACGTCGAAGATCGGCTTCACTCCCCAAGTGGAGAAATCTTTCAATCGCGGATTCACAGATTATTTCCTCCGCGGTCGTCGCCCCGATGTTGTCTCGATGCGCACTCCCAAGGCCATCGGAGCGCCGGTGGGCAGCGTGCATCGCGTCGGAAAACGCTCGTTCACAGTCGACGGCACGGTCGAATTTGCCAACGGCGACGGCCTTTGCTATTTCGATGCGCAAGGGACGTTGCAAGGCTTTCGCGTGAACCGCGTCGAAGGCCGCGAACTCTTTCCGTTGCGCATGCCCGATTCGTTGCGCCCCGGCACCGAACTGTTTCGCAACGAGGATCGTGTGTTTGAAAAAGCCCTCCACCGCACCCCAAGTGAGCGCTTGCTGCACATAGCAGTGACGTTGAGCGAACGCCCTGCCGAAGGTTTCACGCTTTCGGCCACGACAGAGAGTGGAGTAGTGTGCCGCTTGGATTTTGCGGCCGAGTTGGTGGAAGCCAACACCCCGCAAGGCGAAAACATTCGCCGCCAGTTGAGCAAATTCGGTGGAACTCCCTTTGTGGTAGACCGAGTGGAGGTGAATACCCTCGGTGAACGCTTCATTCCTGCTTCGCTTTTGACTGCTTGGCGCCGTGAACTGACGGAGAAATTGATCGAAGCGGCGCAAGCCGCCCATCAGCGCGATGTGCGTCGTCCGTTGTCCGACGATTTCTCCCTCCGTGGTTTGAACTTAGACTACACGGCCAACGTGTCCAACCGCTTGGCGCGCGAATTTCTGTTGGAGCACGGTGCCACAGAAGTGGCGCCCGCTTACGAAATCACGCCCAACACCCGGCGCACAGCTCATGACGTGCAAACACTGTCTTCGTTTCACGCACGGACAGTGCCCCCGCGAAACCGGACACGAGCCGACTTGGCGCGAACCCTTTGGCGCTTCGCTTGCCCGATGGGACGTGAGTTTCCGCTCACCTTCGATTGTGTGCGTTGTGAAATGAGTGTCGGAACAGAACGTTAGTCAGTTGTTGTTATGAATTTTACTCACCCGTTTTCTCCTTTCGATAGGCTGTTTGTTGCTGATCGTGGGGTGTCGCGACACGCGCCCGCGGATGATCACATTCGGCGAGCGCGATACGCTCGATTCGGTGGCTTTTGCGCGGACGCATCACTATTGGAAAAACTACAATTTCCTCACCCTCGACTCTATTCGCCTCTCGGCTTCCGATCCCTCGGGCGTGGTCAACGCCTATGGAGCCGACTCGGTGCAGCTCGGTGTCTCTGATGCCATCGTGGTGGCCAATGTGGCCAACGTACCCACCGACAGCATCGACAGTACTTGGGTCATGGTGGCGCGCGATGTCGAGACAATGGGCTGGGTGCGCGAGCGCGACTTGTTGCCCCACGTCGTCCCGGATCAATTCATCACGCGTTTCATCCACGCTTTCTCCCTGGGACGCACATGGGTCGTACTTTCGTTTGTTGGTTTGGCCTTTGCTGTTCCTCGTTGTCCAAAATCTTCGCCGCGGGACGCCTGCAGATGGTGCATTACAACGACATCAAGAGTTTCTATCCCACCTTGTTGTGTTTGGTCGTCAGCAGTTCTGCGGTGCTTTATGGCGCCTTACAGCAGTTTGCGCCCGACATGTGGCAAGAGTTTTACTTCCATCCCACGCTCAACCCCTTTGCGCCGATCGCTTGGCCGTTGCGTATCTTCCTACTCAGCCTGTGGGGAATGGCGGTGGTGGGGATTGCCGCGATAGACGACGTGCGCAAATTGCCCGGTGTCGTCGATGATGTGGCCTATCTGGTCATTTTGGCAGGAGTGTGCATGGTGCTTTACCTCTTCTTCTCGCTCAGCGTGCACATCTACATCGGTTACCCTTTGCTGTTGGCCTATTGGACGTTTGCCCTGCGGAGGCATTTCCGTTTCACGTCGGCTCCCTATCGATGTGCGCGCTGCGGTGAAGCCCTACACGCCAAGGGTCGATGCCCGGCTTGCGGCGCCATCAATGACTGAACGCTCGTTGAGGGAAAAACATTCCCTCAACGAGTTTTTTTGTGCCCAAACGCCCGAAAAACAAGCCTACTATGAGAAAAAACAAGGCTTGTTCTCAAAAAAACGCCACAACATTTGGTGGAAACAAGTGAAGTTTGTATCTTTGCATCGCAATTAAGAACAAGGGCGCTTAGCTCAGCTGGTTCAGAGCGTCTGCCTTACAAGCAGAGGGTCGGGGGTTCGAATCCCTCAGCGCCCACTCCCAAGTTCTTCGATTGCTGTTTCTTCTGAAAATATCGGGCGCTTAGCTCAGCTGGTTCAGAGCGTCTGCCTTACAAGCAGAGGGTCGGGGGTTCGAATCCCTCAGCGCCCACTACCGATTTTTCCCGTTTCAGAAGATTCCCGATTCCCAATCGGGCGCTTAGCTCAGCTGGTTCAGAGCGTCTGCCTTACAAGCAGAGGGTCGGGGGTTCGAATCCCTCAGCGCCCACTCCTAAGAAGCAACTCAAAAGGTTGCTTCTTTTTTTGTATCTACCACTCCCATTGCCTTTTTCTTGCGCAGAAGAGCCTGTAGCACAAAGGGAGGGGAGGGCAGAAAGGCCGAATTGGTGAGCAAGCGGTGTGGAATGCAGAGATTTCCCGGTGGGGGTGGCGACAACCGGTGTGCATCGTTCGGCGAAGAGCGTAGGGGTCGCGACATTTCTGCCCGAGGCATAAAAAAAGGCTGCTCCCTCATGTGAGGAGCAGCCCTGGTATGCGGTGAAAAGAAACAGTCGGCCGATGAGCCGGGTTTTGTGCTTTGCTGTGCAAAGTGTTCGTCATTTATCTGGATGTGCCGTCGCCGACACATTCTATCGTTCTACCCTCCGACGTTTCTCCGAAGAGAATCGAACGAGCCGCCCTCCAACGTCGGTTTACATGAACTTTCAGCTTCCGAAGTGCACGGCTTGCCGTGTCACCACGGCAACCGGTGGGCTCTTACCCCACCTTCTCACCCTTACCGGCGTGCGGTGCGAAACCTTGCGCCGGCGGTTATTTTCTTCTGCACGAGTTCGCCTTCACAGACGACTTCCCATTAAGAAGCGGAATGCCCTATGCTGCCCGGACTTTCCTCACGCATCACACGAATGCGGGCGACGAACTGTCCGGCTGTTCCTTTTCTGCCTGCAAAAGTAGGAAAAAAAGTGCATACGCGGGTGAGTTTCGCGGAATTTGAGTACTTTCGCAGATAGATTCAAACCACATATCCTTACACATGAAACGCTTTTTTCTCCTTGTTGCCCTGTTGTGCATGACAGGTGCCCCCCTGAGGGCTGAAAATTATAAGCCCACCCCGGAAAATCTACAGAGTCGTCGCCAATTTTCTGAAGATCGATTCGGCATCTTCATTCATTGGGGCATCTATTCCACTTTTGCACAGGGAGAATGGTATTTGCAAGACGGGCCTCTTCGCAGAGAAGAGTATGCCAAGGCGGCCAATGCCTTCTATCCGCATGATTTCGACGCCAAAGCCTGGGCCAAGGTTTTCAAGAAGGCCGGTGCGCGCTACATCACGTTCACAACGCGCCACCACGACGGCTTTTCGATGTGGAACACGCAGCAGAGCGACTACAACATCATGCACACGCCCTACGGCAAGGACATCGTCGCACAGTTGGCCGAGGCGTGTCGAGAGAATAATTTGGCACTCCATCTTTATTATAGCCACATCGACTGGATGCGCGACGATTATCCCATGGGGAGAACTGGGCGCCGCGTGGGAAAAGACACCGCAAAAGCGGATTGGCCGCATTATTTTGCCTTTATGAATCGACAACTCACCGAATTGTTGACTCAATATGGTCCCGTACGCGCCATTTGGTTCGATGGGTGGTGGGATCAAGATCAGGCGAAGCCTGCTTTCGATTGGCAACTGCCCGAACAGTATGCCCTCATCCACCGTTTGCAGCCGGCTTGCTTGGTGGGCAACAACCATCATCAGCAACCGAACGAAGGAGAGGACTTGCAATTTTTCGAACGTGACGTACCCGGAGAAAACAAAGCGGGACTGAGCGGACAGGCCATTGGGCGTTTGCCGCTCGAGACCTGCGAAACGATGAACGGCATGTGGGGCTACAAGGTGGCCGATCAGAATTATAAATCCGCCGATCAACTGATTCAACTGTTAGTGCGCACCGCTTCGAAAGGCGCTAACCTCTTGCTCAACGTCGGCCCCCAGCCGGACGGTAATTTGCCGGCCGTCGCAGTCGAAAGACTCGAGGCCATGGGCGAATGGCTACAGGTGAACGGAGAATCTATTTATGGTACAGCCACCGGAAGTCTGGGCGACGGCAAAAATGTGGTGAGTACGCGCCGCGGTACGAAGGTTTACGTGCATATCTTGGACGCTTCAATCAAAATGCTCGATTTGCCGTGCAGTGATCAGGTGAAGAAAGTCTATCGTTTGGGGGAAGGCACGCCGCTATCCTTCAAATATGGGCGAAAGAGACTCTCATTTGCTGCTGCAGATGAGCAAGTCCCCGATCGAATCTACGTCGTGGAGCTGAAATAAATGCCTATGGTGAGAATTTCCATACTGATAATTAGTCTATTGTCCTTCTTCTTCGTGTCGGCGAGGTCGGCTTCGCATCGCATCTTGCGCGAAGATATCCGCACCCTGCGGACTGATGTCGGAGGACAGATAGAAACGCTCCCAATTGTGCGATTGGGGTCTACAGACGTGGTCGAGATTAGTTTCGATCAGCTTTCACACGACGGAAAGATGTTCTTTTATCGGGTGGAGCACTGGGATCGTGCGTTCGACCAACCCACTTCCGGACTGTTCACGGGAGAGTTCTTGGAGACCAACTACGAGGAAATTCCGATAGAAACCTACCGCGAAAGCAGAAACACCTCAGTGCTCTACACGCACTACGCTTTTCAGTTCCCCAATGCCGATGCGCGGCCGTTGATTTCGGGCAATTACAAATTGAAGATCTATGATCGCGCCAATGCTGACGGGGATCCCGTGGCGGAAGTCTGCCTTTGTGTCGTAGAACCGCTGTTGAACGTGAGTGGTCGCGTGTTGACAAACACAGAAGTCGATTGGAACGCGCGAAATCAGCAGGTCGAATTGCAGGCGCAGGCGCTTTCCAATCTGCCGACGGCCGATTTGCGCTTGACCTTGCAGGCGACGGTGCGACAAAATGGGCGCAGTGACAACCAGTGTGAGCTCTTGCCGCCCACAGCCGTGTTGCCCGGCAGGATTGCTCGCTGGGAACATACGAAAAAACTCATTTTCCCGGCCGGGAACGTCTACCGAAGTTTCGAACAACTCAATATGCGAGTCGCGGGTAGTCGAGTGGAAAACCTGAATTGGCACAGTCCGTATTATCATGCCACACTTTTTCCCGATGAAGTGCGACGCAATTTTATATTGCGCGAAGATCGCAACGGTACGGCGGTGATTCGCAACACCGACAACCGCGACAATGCGACCGAAAGCGACTACTTGTTTGTGCATTTTGCGCTCGAGAGTGAAGAAATTCCCAACGCTGAAGTCTATGTCAGCGGACGTTGGACAACAGGCGGCTTGATTTCGGAATATCGCATGACCTATCAGCCCGAACGCCACGCCTATGAGACGGCACTCTTGCTGAAACAAGGCTATTATAACTACCTTTATCTCACTGTTCCCACGAAGCCGACCGCGCAAGTGCCTTTGCATCGAAAAGGCCTCACCGCGCCGACAGAAGGCGACTTTTACGAAACGCGCAACACCTACACGGCATACATTTATGGCACCTTTCCGGCCGATCGCTACGACAGATTGGTAGGAGTGGCCACCATCGGGCGTTGAGTCCCGATCATTCTGTTGGATCCCGACCATTCTTATCTACTTTATGACATTTCCCGAAATTACTTTTGCCAATGTTTTAGACTACATCGGCACTTTGGCCTTTGCCATTTCAGGTATTCGTTTGGCCAGTACGAAGCGTTTCGATTGGTTCGGCGCTTATGTGGTAGGACTGGCCACTGCCATCGGCGGGGGCACGGTGCGCGACTTGTTGTTGGACGTGCCTGTCTTTTTGGATGCGCAACGGTATCTATTTTCTTATCACGTTGTTGGCGCTTTTGCTCGTCGTTTTGTTCGGAAAGGTCGTGGTTCGGCAGAAATACACCTGGTTTATCTTCGATACCATCGGTTTGGGCATGTTTGCTGTGATCGGTATTGAGAAAACCCTCGGTGTTGGTTATCCTTTCTGGGTGGCTATCGTTATGGGCTCCGTGACGGGGGCCGGCGGTGGTGTGATTCGCGACGTTTTCCTCAATGAAGTGCCCTTGATCTTCCGCGCCGAGATCTATGCCGTGGCTTGTGTCTTGGGCGGATTGGCCTATTGGGCTTGCCATTTGGGCGGTTGGGGCAATGTGTCGTGCGGTCTCGTCTGCGGTTCGGTCGTGATTTTTGTCGCGTGTCTTAGCCGTTCGCTATCAAATCAATCTGCCGACGCTGCGAGATAGCGATGAATGTGCGTAACCGCGGTGTCTGCCGGCTGCAAGTTTCCCATTTATTGCTGTCCTGTAAACTTCAAAACGGCAGAAAAATCCAACCCGAAGCCCTAGGGAATCGGACTTCGGGCTTTCTTTTTCAAAAAGAAAGCCCCCCAAAATCAAATAATGATGATCGGATTCGCCGCATGTGGGCAGGACAAGAGCCGAATGGACTTGCCCCCAAAGCGCGTTGTCCAAAAGAAGGCGAGTGCCCCTTTCTTGTGGAAGAAAAAAACAGGCCTTTGCTCCTCCTTCTTTCCCTACAAACCCAAATCCCAACAAACCCTCAAGGGGCGTGTTGCTGTCGTACAAATGTCTCCCGATTGGGAGGGACAGCGTCTTTTGGAGCCTGTTCCGGTAGGAAGGGATAAGGCGAAAGTCGCGATGGGTTCAGTAAGTCAAAGAGCGTTTGCGCCGGAGGGTTGGGAAAAGTTCCTCGACTTTGCGCTATATGGACGCCGCAGTGCGGCGGGATGAAAGGAAAGTTGTGTTTTATCAAGCGCAAAAGTAAGGATTTAGTTTCGAATAGTCGAAGGTTTTTTTGAGAAAAAAATGTTTCGATTTTTTTGAGAATAGGGAGAAGTCGAACAAAAACTTGTGGACTTTCTTACGAAACGCCTCTTCTTTTCTCTCTTTCTTTCCTCCCCGCTTTTTTTAGAAAAGACGCCCGTTCCTTCGCCGACCATGACACTCGCCGTTTCCTCATCCGCACCTCCGTACGCGTGAGCGGACACGCCCCTGCGCATCGCGCACTCAGCGAGTTTCGTAATTCCTGCCTTCACCCTTCACCTTCACCCGCAATTCATTGATCCAGTGTGTCTTGCGCGTGAAGGAAATGCTGTTTTTTTCGCCTTCACCGGTGAAGGAAACAAGTGTGAAACCTTCACACGCAAGTCGCTGTTCCATAGTTTCTTACAGTCGTATGGTGAAGAGGTGAAGGCAAAAAAACGAAAAACAGCGGACGCGCGCG